>Ga0335075_10004389_pt1 | contig 22095 bp, 19 predicted proteins | sample Lox_Sample_24_FD_206723 | JGI IMG/M metagenome (GOLD analysis project Ga0335075, IMG submission 206723) | Soil microbial communities from Loxahatchee National Wildlife Refuge, Florida, United States - Lox_Sample_2.4 | ecosystem: Environmental > Terrestrial > Soil > Wetlands | place: USA...
GCCGACGCGTGTTGTTGACCGGCGGCGCGAGCGGAATAGGCAGGGCGACCGCGATCCGGTTGGCCAAGGGAGAGGGGTGCGAGGTCGGCATCCTCGACATCGACGAAGCAGGTTCCGGGGAGACCGCTGCGCGTTGCCGCGGGAGGGTCTGGGCGCGGCGCACGGACATCACCGACCGTGCGCAGGTCGCAGTGGCGGTGGCCCAGTTCGAAAACGACGTTGGGCCGGTGGATTTCCTTGCCAACATCGCCGGCTGGGACGTGGTACGAAATTTCCTTGATACCGACACGGCTTTGTGGGACCGAATCATCGGCATCAATCTCTACGGGCCGTTGCACGTGCATCACGTGGTGCTACCCGGCATGGTGCGGCGTGGCTTCGGCCGGGTAGTCAATGTCTCCTCGGACGCCGGGCGGGTGGGGTCGTCGGGCGAGGCGGTGTATTCGGCCTGCAAGGGCGGCATCATCGCTTTTACCAAGACGATGGCGCGGGAACTTGCCCGCCAGGGCGTCACGCTGAACGTGGTCTGCCCGGGCCCGACGGATACGCCACTGTTCGACAGCGTGAAATCAGCCTCTTCGGATGGAGCAAAAATCGCCGAGGCCATGGCGCGCGCCGTGCCCTTGAAGCGGATCGGCACGCCGGAGGATTTGTCGGGGACCATCGCGTTTCTGCTGTCGGATGATGCGGCGTATATCACCGGGCAGACGATCAGCGTGTCGGGTGGGCTGACCATGGCGTGATTCGGGGGTTGAGTGTCGTTCGACATATCGAACATCGTTCGGAGGACGCCAAGGTGCTGCAGATCATCGAAGGCACCATCCAACGCAACATTATCGCCGGCACATGTCTGGCGTAACGAAGAGGAAAGCGTGATGGTGGACAGCGAATGCTATGAAGTGCTGGGACTGGGGCTGCATTTCGAGGATTTGCCGATCGGTCGTAAGTTCCGCACCATCGGACGAACGCTGACCGAGGCTGATCTGGTCGGTTTTATAGGGGTTACCGGGATTACCGAGGTGCTGTTCTCCAATGTGGAATTCCTGAGAGCCGAAAGCGACATCAAGCTGCGGGTTGTGCCCGCCTCAATGGTTTATTCGTTTGCTGAGGGGCTGCTTGTCCACGCCACAATGCAGCACACCGGCTTTGCGTTTCTGCACATGGAGCTTGACGTTAAAGCGCCAACTTTTGCCGGTGACACCATCCATGTGGAATGCGAAGTGGTTGAAAGCCGGCGCAGCACCAGCCGACCAAATCGCGGGCTGGTGCGCACGTTCAATCGCGTCAGGAAGCAGGATGGCACGGTTGTCATTACCTATAATCCGTTGCGTATGGTGAAGGCACGAGGTACTGGCGATTAGACCGGACGCACCCTGCTGAGCTGTAATCGAAAGACCGGATATGACCCCTCTTTGTGATCGCTATACCCGACTGCGCTTCGATCGGCCGCATCCCAAGGTGCTGCGCATCACTATGGACAACGGCCGCATGAATACCGCCGACGATGCCATGCATAGTGAACTCGCGGATATCTGGTGCGATGTAGACCGGGATCCCTCTGTCAACGCGGTGGTGATCACGGGCGCCGGAAAGGTGTTCTCGGCCGGTGGCGATTTCGGTATGATCCAGCAGAACATCGACAATTTCGACGCACGCGCCCGTCAGTGGCGGGAAGCACGAGACATCGTGCAGAACATCATCAATTGCTCGAAGCCGGTTGTCAGTGCGATGCGCGGCGTTGCGGTCGGGGTCGGTTTGGTGTGTGGCATTCTGGCTGATGTATCGATTGCGACCAAGGACTGCCGCATCATCGATGGTCATACCCGCCTGGGCGTCGCGGCCGGGGACCATGCGGCGATCATTTGGCCGCTGCTGTGCGGGCTGGCCAAGGCGAAATACTACCTGCTTTTGTGCGAACCAGTGTTGGGCGCCGAGGCTGAACGAATCGGACTGATCAGCCTTGCGGTGGAGGATGCGGAACTCGATGCCAAGGCGGTCGAGATCGCCGTGCGGCTGGCAGAAGGTGCGCAAAGCGCGATCCGCTGGACCAAATATGCGCTCAACAACTGGCTTCGTTCGGCCGGTCCGACGTTCGATGCGTCGCTCGCTCTGGAGTTCCTGGGCTTCGCCGGGCCGGAGGTGAAGGAAGGCCTTGCTTCGCATCTGGAGAAGCGCAAGCCGATATTTCCTTCAGGGTCGGTGGTCTGACTGATGAGCGTTGACGCGCCTTAGAGAGGGTGGGCCCTGATATCGCCGGACGTGACGGAAGTCCTGGCGGGGTTTGAGGGTAAGCGCTTTCCCAAATTCCTATCCTCGTCGGGCGTATAGTTGGCTCCGGACCAGATGCCCCGCACGACCAGCGCACGAACCGGCGAGGCGAGCGATCCTCGACCAGGCTCCCCACGGTCATTGGTCCGGCTACGGGGCTGCTGGAAGCGACTGCTCGTGCCGGGCCGTCCGAGCGAATTAAGTGTGACCATGTGCCGCCGAGCAAGATCGTCCGCGAGACCGGTGATCGCCTTTCGGCCCCGCTTGGGTACCATAGAGAGGAAGGCCGCAGTGAAGCGCGCTGAGGCTGTCGCCGATCACGTCGGCGACACCCGGCGCGTCAGCGGGACGAAACAATCTTCTTGGTTGCGTGATCAGAGGTGCTGAGGCTGTCATTGGCAACGGGCCGGTCTGCGTGCTTCATTGCGCGCGCCTCAGCACGGGAATGCCAATACAAGGTCGTCAGGAGTATGCCGAGAATGAGCGCGTAGGTCATGGCTGCCGCAGCCAAGCCAACCTCCAGCCAGAGGATGGCCGCGAGTAGTGTACCGGCTGCACTGAGCAGTACGAGCGCGCTGCCCGGGCTCATTGTGAGCAGAGGGGCGCGGAGCGCACGCCAGCATTCTTGTAGAAGCCGACGCATTTTTTGGACGTTTCCTAAATCGACTCTCAATATGGGCGTAGCAGTTGGCCACTCGTTGTTCAAGAGGCAGAGGTTCCAGACTCAGCTTTCCCTTACTCGCAGACGAGGCGAAAGGTTCTGCTGCAGTAACGTAACCGTGCTGATCAGCAGCACCGGGAACAAGATCGGAGCAAATTCCTGATATCCGCCTGTGAACATCAGCAACACAAACAATGGGCCGATTAGCAGCCACTGCGTCGGAGTGCGTATCGCATCGAGCAAAAGCAACAAATAGAACAGAAGGCCAGGCAGGCCATACTCCAGCATCACCTTCACGGGGGTGTTCAACTGATAGAAATATGGCACGAGCAATTGCTCCGACGCCCCTGGTCCGATGCCGGTGAGAATGCTCCAGGGTGCCACGCCCAGCACTTGCGTCAGCACCATAAACGGGGTCACGAAACGATCATAGCCGCTACTGCCCTGGACGCCGAACTCACCGACCCGCCCTGTCAGCGCGCTGGTGATGTCGGGAATGACCAGGCTGGCGAGCGTCATGGCCAGAACGCAAATGCCCGCCAAGACCAGCGCGCGTAGGGCACCGAGCGCGCCAGTGACGAACGCAAGCTCCACCACGAAGGCGCAAAGTACCAACCATCCGGACCCCGACACCGAGACCAGTAGTCCGACCAGATAGAGGGCGAGGCGGGCAGGACGCCTGAACAGAAGCCACTCGACAATGACGCCGACCGCCATGAACTGCGAGAACACCGAGGGTTCGACCAGGAAGAAGCCGTTGGACCGCAGCAGGTTGGTGCCTGATATTGGTGCTACTACGTCATATTCATGCTCGATCAGAAGATTTGCAGGTACCAGGCCGGAGAATGAAAACAGGCGCAGTCCGACAAGCTGCGCCACAAATTCGGCGATGCCGGCAATTGCGACCAGCTCGAGGATGATCGCCAGCAGAGAGAAAAAGCGCCGCTCGTCCATCGGCGCGCGCAGGCGCAGCACGGCGAACGCCGTCATCGCCAGCCAATAAACCAGTGAATTGAGGCTGGTGCGGGGTGCGATGGCGAGCGGGTAGGTCGCATGCACCGCCGTCGCCATCAGGCCACAGGCAATGAGACCGAGAAAGAACGCGGCACGCCGCCTGTCCACGGTGAGTATGCCGACCATCAGCCCCCAGGCGCTGAGCAGAAGAACCAGGGGCATGGCGATGCTGACTTCGAGACTGCCGTAGGGCAAAGCGAAGCGCTGAAGGAACAGGCAGATCGCGAGCGTGAGGCCGACGAAGCGTTCCGCGGTGAGCCAGCCGGAATCGACATGCTCACGAAGCGTCGTTCGCCGGTGGATGTTGCGATTCACGGCTGGCCGCACCACCCTGCTGCCTACCATGTCAGAACGCATTCCGGTTTGGACTGAAGCCCGGCGCAGGGTCGGCCGGCGCGAGGTAATGCTTGGGGCAGGATCGTCGGTACTTGGAGCGGCGGCGCCCGTCCCACGACGACCACTGCTGGGCACCTATGGCGGTGCCGGCTGCACCGGGGTTCCGGAAGTACGCGCGTTCGAGGGCTGGCTGGGCCATAGGGTCGAGGTGGTGCTGGACTTCCTCCAGATGGACAGTTGGGACGGTATGCTGAACGAGGCACGGTGGATCGTCGGTTGCTGGCAACAACTACCCGGCCGCCGGCTGGCGATCGGGGTGCCTATGCTCGTCGGCCAGGGTGCACCCACGCTGGCGCAAGGTGCCACTGGCGAGTTCGATCCGCATTATCGGGAACTGGCGCACACGCTCATCAGCGGGGGATACGGCGACGCGTTCGTGCGCATCGGCTGGGAATTCAACGGCGGCTGGTATCCGTGGACGGCGCGGGATCACGCCGGCGCCTATGCGGCATACTGGCGCCGCATCGCGCTTGCGATGCGTGGCGTGCATGGTGCGCGCTTCCTGTTCGACTGGAACCCCACCACGATAGATGGTCCTACTGATGCCGCCTATCCCGGCGACGACATGGTCGATGTCATCGGACTGGATATATACAATCAATCCTGGCCGAAGATTGCCGATCCGGCGGAACGTTGGCAGTATCTGCTGCATCAATCGGCCGGACTGACGTGGCATCGAAATTTCGCGGCTGCGCACGGCAAGCCACGCTCGTTTCCGGAATGGGGGACGGGCACCCGCCCGGATGGGCATGGTGGCGGCGACGACCCGCTGTTCGTGCGCAATATGCTGGCGTGGATGCGCGATGACGGGCCGGTTGCCTATGCGTGCTATTGGAACTATCGTGCCCCCGATTACGATGCGAAGGTGACCGACGGCAAGTTGCCCGCAGCAGCGGAAGCCTTGCGTGCCGGGCTGCGCAGTCTCTATCTGCGGGCAATACCGACGGCGTCATAGACTGCGGCGGTCCGCCGCGCAATAGCGTCCCAGCCAGGGACGCGCGCGGCAAGCTGGCGCACATTGCGGGCGCAGCCTGCGGTGAATCCCGGGTCTGTTACGAACCGGGCCATCGCCGCGGACAAGGCAGCAGGATCCTCGGGCGGCACAACCACACCGTGCACGTTGTCCTCGATCTGTTCTGCGAACCCGCCGAGCCTGCTTGCCAGAATCGGTCGGCCGTAGGCGATCGCCAGCGACAGCACGCCACTCGCCTCGATCTCGCGATAGGGGAATGTCGCCACCACTTGAGGCCCGAACAGCGAGGCGACCTGGCTGTCGTCGACGAAGCGTGGTTCGATCGCGACTTCCGTCTCTATGCCAAGACGCTTGGCAAGCGCGTCGAGCGGCGCGACGTCCATATAAGGCTTGCCGACGATACGAACGCACGCCTTGCGGCGCAATTCTTCGGGGAGGCGGCCCAACGCTTCGATCAGGAGGTCGGCGCCTTTGTAGGGCTTGAGCTTGCCAAATAGCAGGAATGTGAGCCTGCCTTGCATCGCGTCGTTGGCTTCGGCCTTTGCGTCCGGTGCGCCCAACAATCCATGCGGCATTACCGTCACGCGCGCCTGATCAATTCCCCGTTGTGCCAAACGTGCACGCCCTTGCTCGGTATGCACGATGACCCGGTCGAAACATGCGAGGCTCGCGTTGATGCCGAGTTTCTGGACGAAGGCGGCAGGGTTGCCATTGAACGGATTGGAATCGTGTACTGTCAGCACCAGCGGCGCGATCCGCCGCAATTGGGGAAGAAAGTAACGATCCAGCAAGGGCAGCGCCAGCCATTGAAAGTGGATCACATCGGGCCGCCACTGTGCGATGCGCCGGCCAAATGCCGCCATGGAGACGATGTGGTCGAGCCCTTTGAGGCCCAACCGGAACGGCTTGGGCAAAGCCATGACCGCCGGGGCGGCAGCTACCCGGTAGAAACTCTGTTCAAGCTCGATGCCATCGGCCGCATTGTCGTCGCGGCCGGGCCGGCGGCCGAACAGCACGACATCATGGCCGACGGCCCGGAGGCCGGACGCCAATGCACGGTCGTACGGCAGCGTGAACAGCGACGGATCGATCAGTGCGACGCGCATTTCAGGCTACCGCGCCCAGCCCATGCGCCCGTGCCAAGGCCGGCACGACATCGTCATCCACCTCCGGATCGAACTTCCGGGCGAAAAACGCCTGGCTGCGCTGCAGTCGCGGCCAATCCGCCATGGTCATCACTTTAGGGCCTGGCCAAACGATTTCCCGCCCGTAATGCGGGGCGATGCGGTCGCGCCACGGGCCATTGTTGACCAGGGTCTGCATAATCAACTCGTCGGACAACAAAAGCCGGCGCAGATAGCGCCGGATCTCTCGTCCGATTGGCGCTTGCTGCTGCCACGCGCAGAATGCGCGGGGTAGGATGCACCATTGCGAGCCCTTGTGGTCCAGAGCGAAATCGGCTGGTGGCCGGCGTGGCCCAGCAAGGGCGTAGGCCTTGTGTGGCAACTCGATCATCGGGTGCCAACGCAGATGCCAGTCATCAGGCGGCAACGAGGCAAACGAGCGCATCTGGACGAAGACCTGCTCGTTGCTTTCCGCAAGTTGCGAACGGATGAGGGGGACCGGCTTGATCGGGTAGCATTGCCCGCTGAGGTTGATGAAGTGAGTCCATCTGTCATGCGTCCTAAGCGCCGTCTTGATTGCATCCAATAATATCTGCGTGAGACTCCAACCACCCCAGTTCGTGCACCGCGGGCGCAGCAGCTTCACATTGGGATAGGCGCGAGCCAGACGCCGCGCCATCGGCCAGGTTCCGTTCCGCTCCGCCCTGATGCCGAGTAGGGATTTCAAATCGACGTGCAGCAAGATCAAATCTCCGGGATCATGAATAGCCTCGATCAGCGCACGAAGCTGCTCGGGGCATCTGTGCGCCAGAACGAGATATGCAAAACGGGTTTGCACGGGTTTAAATCCCGTATGGAAGAACCGTGATCGCGATTCGTCGTATATTGTGGGCGTCCGATCTGGTAAGAGGGTTCCGATCGCTTCGCATGTGTTTGATCACCTGAGGTCTCGCAGGCCTATGCCCGACGTCGCCTTGCCACAACAGTTCGAACCGGTCGGCGTTCCGATTGCGACCGATACGCTTCGTCCCACCCAACTGCTTGGGCTGCTCCGACGCAATTGGCCGATAATAGCACTCTGTGGCGTGATCTTGGCGGGTGCCGCTTATATCGGCGCCGCCACACTGTTGCCCAAGAAGTACAGTGCCACCGGCATCGTTGCCATCGATCTGCAAAGTCCGGCGATTCCTGCTTTGGAAGGAGCGTTGAAGGGTGAATTGCTTCCGGACCCGATGCCACAGGTGCGCAGCGAGGTGCAAGAACTGGGATCACCTGCCCTGATCGCGACCGTCATTAATGATCTCGGGTTGGAGAAAGATCCGGAGTTCAACCCAACGTTGAATCCGCCCGGCCTCATCCCTCGCATCAAGATTGCCGTCGAAAACCTGTTGCCCGCATCGTTGAAGGACGCGGCGGTGTCGTCAGGTATCCTGCCGGATCTTCACACGTTGGGCGCACCGCCGCCGGACATGATCAAGGACCTGACGATTGGCGCCGTGGCACAGAACCTGAGCGTCTATAATGACGGCCAGAGCATGGTGATCCGGGTGCAGTTCATGGCTCGCAGCTCGCGAATTGCGGCTGCTGTGGTGAACAGCCTGATCCAGCATTACATCGCTGCCAAAAAGGCGGTCCTGCAGCAGGCGAACGTGCAGGCCAACTCCAGCCTCACTGGCCGTCTGCATCAGGTGCAGGACCAGATTACCTCGCTGGAACAACAGATTCAGCAGACACGGCAGCAGTATCAGCTGGTGCAGACCCGTGCTGGCAGCGTCGGCCAGCAAGAGCTGGAAGACCTGTCCTCGGCGCTGATCCATGCAAGCGATCAAAGCGCGGCGCTGCAGGCGGAATACGCACGAGCACAGACATTGGCAAACACCGGCGACCTTGGAGAAGACAGCTCTGCGGTGCTGGGTTCCACCACGGTGTCGATGCTGCGAAATGATGAAGCGGCGGCACAGCGGCGGGTTGCCGAGCTGTCGCAAACGTACGGTCCACGCTATCCGGCACTGCGTTCGGCCGAAGCGCAACTCGCATCGGCCCGGCGCGCCATCGCGGCGGAGGCGCGGCGCGTGCTCGCCGGACTGGGCGCGCAGGTGCAGGCAGCCCAGCAACACGTGGCGGACCTACGCAACCAGCTCGCGCAGGAACAGGGCAAGGCGAGCAACCTGGCAACCGTGCAGGCAAAACTCACTCAACTGCAAAAGGACGTTGATGCGCGACGGGCGCTGTATCAGAGCCTGCTGATCAGCGCGGAGCAGACGCAGAGCACCAATAAGGGACCCGAACAGGTGGATGCACGGGTCGTGAGTTTGGCAACCCCGCCGGCGTTCCCGGCCAGTCCGCGCCCGAAATTGGCCGGTGCGCTCGGTCTGTTGAGCGGTGTTGCGTTCGGCGGTCTGATCAGCCTGCTGCGTGGCACGGCTCGGACTGCATTCACGGACATAGACGACCTGGAAGCAGATACCGGGCTGGTGGGGCTGGCAGCGATCCCCCGCTTCTCCGGCCACGGGCGGTCCCGAGTGCTCGCCCATGTGGTTGCGGCGGCGCCATCGGGGCGCGAGGCCGAGGCGCTGCGCTTGGCACGCAACAAGCTTCGCTTCGCCGGCCGGGGGCCTGTACCGCGTACTCTTTTGTTCGCAGCCACCGCGCCCGGCGAGGGCAGTTCCAGCGTCGCCGCGGCGTTCGCTCGTACCGCTGCGCTCGACGGCCTGCGCACGCTGCTGATCGAGGCAAATCTCGATAAGCCGTCCTTGGCCAAGCAGCTCGAGGTTATGCCTAGCAATGGTATGGTTGAGACGCTGCTGGGCAACGAGCACTGGCGCGAACTCGTTGCGCGCGACCCCGCCTCGAGACTCGAATACCTGCTCGCGGACAGTGTCCCGGCGGAAGCTGGGCGGCTGTTGGAATCGATGCAACTGCAGAGCCTGATCGCCGAAGCGCGGGAGGACTACAACTTCGTTGTGCTCGATGCACAGGCGGTTGCGGTTTCCCCGCACATCCTGGTGCTGGCTCATGCGGTGGATGCGGTGGTGCTGGTGGTCGAGGCTCACGCCACGTCGCGCGGCGAGATCCATGCCGCGATCGAGGCATTGGAAGGCGCAGCCGCGCAGCCGCGGTTCGTGGTACTCAACAAAGCTTGATCAGCTTCCGGAGCGGGCGGATGCCGGCGGTGTCCAGGTCTGAAAGCGTTCGCCGCGGATTGAGCGGATGACGCCGAAACTGGTGGCGAGGAAGGCGGCGGCGACATCGAGCAGCTTACCCGGCACGCTGTCCGGACGGGTGACGCCGACAGCGGTGGTGCCGAGCGAGAGAGCAAATACGACGGCGAGTGCGCGCCAGGCATCCATATCCGTGAGCGCGCCGATGAAGCTGATTACGGCGATCGCCAGCAGATAACCCGACATCCATCGCAGCAGCTTGTGCGAGAAGTATTTGTATCGGTCCAGCGGTGACAGCCTCCGCAACCGGGCGCGAAGGAGCCGGTGAACGTTGAAGGCCTGGCAGGAGATACGGATCTTGCGCCGGAACTCCTCTTGTGGGCGTGAGACCGTCTCTTCATAAGCGAGGGCGTCGGCTACCCGCACGACGCGAAATCCGTCGCAAAGGATCGATAGCGAGACGAACATGTCATCGATGATGTCGGCTGGCGGCGCGTGGTGGAGGACGCGGCGGATGGCGAAAATTGAACCGTCTGCCCCCATCGTCGAGCCAGTTCGGCTCTCCAGTTCCTTGATCGCTTCCTCCAGCCGCCAGTAGATCGAGCCGGTGGCTGCGGTGGCGCTGTCCTCGGCGGCCCGATAGATTAGGTGGCCGCACACGCAGCCTACGGCGGGATCGGCGAAGGGACGCAGCAGCCGGGCGATGGCATCCGGCGCGAACATGACATTGGCGTCGGAGAAGACGACGAATTCGGCATTTGTCGTGGCAACCAGGGTGTTCATGCCGTACGTCTTGCCGCGCCGCTCGTTGGAGACCACGACGCGGATGCGGTCGGCGTAGTCATGGAGGATCGCGGCTGTGCCATCGGACGCTGCGTCGACGTAAATCATGAGTTCCAGGTCGGGCAAGGCGCGTCGCAAAGCCAGCATGTTCTCGGCTTTGTCGCGAATAATCCGTGCCTCGTTATAGGCACAAACGCAAAGTGCGACGCGTGTGTTTGCAGATAGTTCGGCGCGCCTCGGTGAACGGGGAGCCAAGCGTGCCAACGCCGCGAGGCTTGCCGGGTAGGTGGTGAACGGGTGAACGGCGAGCAGGGTCAAAACGCCGGAAAGCGCCAGTAGTTCAGGTGCCATGCGAAACTGCCTCCTGCCCTCGTGTGGGCAACGGCCGCGCCGGGGCTCGCCAGACTTCACCACACCCCTCCGGCAGCGGAGTGCGGTTCGCTGCCGCGGTCAGTACCACCTCGTACTGGCCGACGATTCGGTCAGGGGCATAGGTGGCGGCAGCCGCGCGACAGGCCAGGCGCATTGCTTCCCGGTCCCAGCCGTTCGCGATCAATGCGGCAAGCGAGGCTCGCAGCGCGGCCACATCAGTGCCGAGCGCTACGAAACCATTGCAGCCCGGCTGGACGACCTCCGGCAGGCCGCCGACCGGGGTGACCAGACTTGGCACACCGTATGCCAGCGCTTCGTGGAAGACACGGGGGAACGGATCTTCCCACACCGAAGGGATCACCAACAGGTCAATAGTAGGAAAGAATGCTGCGGGGTCGACATGGCCCATGAAAGTTACGTTCGGCAAGGCGGCAGCGCGGCGTTGCAGCGCAGCGACATAATCCTGGGCGCCGCCGCCGCCGACGCGAAGGGCAATAGTTTGCGGCGACAACTCGGCAACGGCATCGAGCAAGTTATCCACCCCCTTCAGCGGATCAAGGCGGCCGAAAAACCCAAGCCTCAGTCCCCGGTCTGGCTGTGGCTTACCACCATCCATCGGTCCGGCATTATTGCCGCGAATGATGCGCACTGGCTGGTGACCGCGCGCTGCGGCCGGAAATGCGCCGGCCGCGATAAGACGATCGAAGACCCGATGGCTGACCGCGGTCACTATGGCGGGAAGCCGTGTCAGCATCCGTCGTGGTGTGGAAAAAAGCCGACACTCCACGCAGGGCGACGAGCAGTTACCTCTCCCCGGCCGCCACATTGCGCTGCGCGGACAGGCCAAATAGTAGTCATGAATCGTCTGAACGATCGGAACGTCCAATCTTGCGGCAGCGGTCCAGGCCGCCGCCGAAAAGCCCTGGAGGTTATGGCTGTGAACGACGTCGGGTTTCAGCTCGGCCAGCGCACGACGCACGCGTTGCCCCATGACGGGATTGTAGGCATCGAGCGCCTGAAACAACGGGCGCTTCAGCGGTGGTCGGTGCCCGGTATGCGGCCAGTAAACGTTTGTAAGAGGCAAATACCGTACCGGGATGCCGTCGATCATCCCAGCACTTGCGTCGCGGTTCGGTGACAGCGTTATCACCGAGCAGGTGTGCCCTCGGGCGGCGAGCTGGCTCGCCAGCCATCGCAGTGTCATTTCGGCGCCACCGGCGCCATGCGGCGGATATAGGCCATTCACGAATGTGATCCGCATTTCTTTGCCCGTGCGCCTCACGGCAGGGATATAGTTGCGTGGCGCGGGGAAATTCCGCCTTGTCGCCGCCATATCCGCAGGGTAGCGAACGACGCATGGGTGTTTTTGGAGTTTTGTTCGGTAGCCGCCGGCCCCCGCCGCGACGCCAGCCAGTCATCATGCGCACCGAGCCGCATCTGCCCATGTTGCGCGTGCATAGCACGCCGACACCTGCCACTCTGCCAGGCCAGCAGGAGCGGCAAGACGCGCTGCGTGAGGCATTCACGCCGACACGACCGCAGCGCAGCCGCAAGCGGCTGGCGGGGCGCAAACCTGAGCTGCGGCGCATTTTCCATGCGATCACGCAGGAGTGCGCCCATGTCGTTCTTTATGGCGAGCGCGGGCGCGGCAAGACCTCGCTTGTCAACCTGGTGGCTTCGGCAGCGCGCAGCAGCGGCTATATGGTAGCCCGGTACTCCTGCACGTTCGACAGTGATTTCGATGAGATCATACGTGGCCTCGCGCGTGACCTGCCAAAATCGCTGTTGGCGATCCCGGCGACGGATGACACGCTGGCGGATGGATGCGAAGCTGCCTTGCCGCGGGTAAAGCTGTACCCGCGCGATGTTGCGCTGTTGCCGGGGAGGCTCGCCGGCGGTCACCTGTTGCTGATTGTTGATGAATTCGACCGCGTCACGGATGCCGTGACGCGCACCCGGTTCGCCGATACCATCAAGCAGATCTCCGATCGCGCGGCATCGCTGAGCTTCATGCTGGTCGGCGTATCCGATAGTCTGGAAGAGTTGCTTGGCCGTCATCCATCCATCCAGCGCAATGTTGTCGGAGTTCCAATACCGCTGCTGTCCGGGACGCAGGTGGACGAGATCATCGACGTGGGATCCAGTGATGCGCAGCTTGAATTCCCGCCGGAGGTGCGGCGGGTGGTGACCGAGATGGCGCGCGGCGTGCCGTACATTGTGCATCTTCTCTGCCTGCATGCTGGCGAGCGTGCACTGCGTCGTGGCGCAAATATGGTAAATCAAGAGGACATGCTGGGCGCGATGCAGCAATCGGTGTTGGAGATCGATCCCCGCATCGCCGTGCTGTACGACTCCCTGACGCACGGCGCCGAGGATTTCGCGATGGTGCATTTGTTGCGCGGGATTGCGGCCGGCGGACAGGACCGGTTCGGCCGGTTCCAGGTTCGAGAAACAGCAACGGGGATGATCGTGGCCGGATACCCGGTGCCGCATCACGACTGGCAGCGGCTGATTGAAACCGGTGCCCTGCGCGCGTGCAAGGGGGTGGGGTTCGGTGTTTACACCTTTGCCGAGCCTATGCTGCCGCATTATATCCTACTGCGTGCAGTCAGCGACGGTCTGTCGCCTGTGCGGCACAAAGAAACCGACGCGGTGAGTTGACCGTCGCTTTCATGCTCTAGACTGCGCCGTCTTTGTTGAGGACGGCCGGCACGGTTTTCAGCAGAATTGCGACGTCGTGCCAAAGCGTCCAGTTCTTGACGTACCAAAGATCAAGCTGCACGCGACGCGCATAGCTGGCATCGCTGCGGCCGCTCACCTGCCAAAGTCCTGTCATCCCAGGCCGGGTTTCGTAGTAGTAGGCGATATCCCTGCCGTAGTGCGCTCTCTCGGCCTCCACGATCGGCCGCGGGCCGACGAGGCTCATTTCTCCGCGCACCACATTCAACAGTTGCGGCAACTCGTCGAGGCTGGTCCGGCGGAGATAGCGGCCGATCGGCGTGATGCGGGGGTCGTCACGTAGCTTCTGGGTTGCCGCCCACTCTGCCCGCGCCTCGGGGTCTCTTGCCAGCAATTCGCGCAGGATTTTGTCTGAGTCCGTAACCATGGTACGGAATTTCAGGCAACGGAATGTGTCGCCGTTCATCCCGAGCCTTTTGTGGCCGAAGAATGCAGCACCGCCGTCGGCACGCACCAGCGACGCGATGGCGAGGAACAGCGGCGAGAGCAGCACCAGCAACGAGGCGGCGAGGAACTGGTCGAAGGCGAGCTTGAGCACCCGGCTGCACGGTCGCGCCAGATTGTTCCGGCACACCATGAGCATGACGTCATGGCTGAAGAAGTACTGCTGGCTGAAGCCGAGCACGGGGAGGCCTTCGAAGGTGGGGACCAGGGCGAACGGGACCCGCGCACGCGACAGGGCGGCGACGACCGCGCGCTCTTTTGTCGTGTCGCTGTTACCGATGGCAACGACCACGAAGGCGATATGGCGAGTTCTGAGTATCCGACGCCACGCGGCCTCATCGTCCGGATCATCGAGGTTCGCGAGGTCGATCACGGCTGTAATATTATAGCCCAGCGCCGGCTCTGATTCGAGGGCTGCCTTCGCTTTGCTGGCGGCCGTCGGTTCGCCCACCACGATTGTGCGGAGCGACCATAGCCCGAGCGGATCAAGCGCGGCCCGCATGGCTTGGCGCGCCGCGAGTGCGGCGGGCACGAACAGTACCCAACGCATCATGCTTTCGTAGCCGAACACGGCACCGTACGCGGCGACCGTGATGACGCCGTCGACAACGAACGCGACAAGGGTACCGCGAATGATGCCACCGAGTTCGCTCCAGAAGGGAATGCGGGACGTGTAATGCCCACGGGCGGCGAAGTGGCAGGCAAGACACAGAAGCACGAGAAATGTGGCCCAGCCATGCCAGGAGAATCCGAGGTGGCGGATTCCCCATAAGGCCCGTTCCGCCGGACCGGCGGTCACCGCGAGATCGATCGTGAATGCCATGAAGGCAACCAGTGCGAACGCCAGCAGGTCTGCCCCTATCAGTGCGGACGACCGCACGGTGGATGCCAGGCGGGGCTTGGTTCGCCACTGGACAGCGGCGGAGACCGTTATCTCTCTCGGGCTCACTCGATTTTTCCGATATTACCGATATGTTTAATGCAACCGCCATGCCATTTGCTGGCGGGCTCCGATCGTATGGCATTAGTGTCCGCGGATGCAGATTCACGAGCGCTCGATTGAACTAATCGTGTTCGGGGCGACCCCGAGTATCAGAAGCGACGCTGGTAAACGGTCAGAACGTCGCCTGGTTGCAGGAAGCTCTCCCGGTCCGCACGATACTCGACCGCCGTGGCGCGCATTGAACGTACCACCGAGAACACGTCCTCCACTGCGCGATAGGTGAATCCACCGGCGATGGCGACGGCGGTCAGCACTGTCATTCCCGGCTGATAGGGGTACTGCCCCGGCTTGTTGACCTCACCGAGCACGAAGATCGGGCGGTAGGCGACCACTTCGACCGAGACGCTCGGGCTCTTGAACAGCTTGGATTGTGCCAGCAACGCGGCCACGCGGTCGCCGAACTGCCTGGGCGTCAGGCCGGCGGCATGCACTGTGCCGAGCAACGGCAACTCGGTGTCGCCGCTAGCGCTGACGCGGAATTCGCCGGTCAGTTGCTCGTTGCCGAAAGTGATGATGCGGATCCGATCGTCGGGGCCGAGTCGGTATTCACCGGTCGGCACGGGCGGCAAAGGCGGCAGATTGCTGCCCGGCGCAACGCAGCCCACGAGGGCCAATGGCGAGACGGCCAGCCATCGAAGGATGCGCCTGCGGGTGCGCAGTGCCGAAGGGACCGACCTCTGGGTCAAGCACGCGCTGCCCGGTGTCAACGGCACCTCCTTCCCACGCCCAAACGGGTATTCCTAACGACACGACGCGGACGGAATCGACCCACGCCGACGGCCCGGTATAGGAGAACTGTTGCCCAGGCGATGACAATGTAGAATGTTCCTCCTGAACGGACAAGCGCGGGGGACTCTTGCGCGGGATCGGAAGCCACGAAGGCCGTGCGAGTACCGGGGCGGACCGGGGTCTCGGAGCATGCTGCATTGCGATATCGGTCGGCTTGCTGCTTGCGCCGGTCGCGGCACGTGCACAATACATTCCTAGCTATTTCTCGCCCGGTGTCCCTGGCTACGGCGAACAGATGGGGGTCACCGTCGTGACCCGGGTGCGCCCGTTGTACGAAGAGCCGGGTCTGCGATTCGAGGACTGGATCATTCATCCCGATCTTGACGAATCGACGGGCTACAACAGCAATATCCTTGGTCTTTCGGGCGGCCCCAGCAGTGCGGTCGTGGAGACCAATCCCAGCCTGACGATCAACTCCGACTGGTCGCGCGACTCGCTTGGCGCGGCGATCAGCGCCGACAATTTCCAATATCCGGGTTCGCCGAAGCAGAATGAAACCGACGTGCAGGCGGCGATCGGCGGTGGTTACACGATCGGCCTGAGTAACCTGGACCTTGCCTACGCACATGTTGCCCAGCACGAGCTGCCAACCGACATAGGCGCACCGCCTTCATCGACGCCGTTGCCGTATGATGTGGACGACCTGCGCAGCGATTACACGTTCGACCTGGGCCGTCTCAAGATCACGCCAAATTTAGAGTACCAGCACTGGCAGTTTGGTAGCACCACTATCGCCGGTGTGACGTCCGATCAAGCTTTTCGCAACCGCAGCGTGTATCAGGGGGGGGTTGCGTTCCGCTACGAGCTGAGCGGCAAGACCAGCTTGCTACTGGTAACCGAGGGGATCAGCTCGCAATTCGTCAAACAGCAGCCTGGGCTGCCTTCACTGAGTTCAGGCGGCGGGTTGGTGCTGACCGGGATCGATTACCAGTATAGTGGTCTATGGCGGTATCAGTTGCTGGTGGGTGCCTCGGTGCGCAGCTTCGCCGCCGCCGAGTTCAAGACTCGGGCCTCGCCGATCGCGCAGGCGACTGTGATCTGGACGCCGACTGGCCTGACGACGGTCACCGGCAGCGTGCTACGCACAATTCAGGATCCGACGGTCGAAGCCACCAGCGGCTTCAACTACACGACCGCACAGCTCCGCATTGACCACGAGTACCTGCCCAATGTGCTTCTAGATGTGGAGGGCGGGGTGGAGAACGCCGATTATTTCGAGGGGGGGACGCAGACACTTTACTACGGCGGCGGCGGGGCGAGTTGGCTGCTCAATCGCTGGTTGCGACTGTCGGCGCATTATCAGTTCACGCACGGAAACGGCAGCCAATCGACGACAACCGGAACGACCCTGACCAGCAGTCCATATACCCAGAACCTTATCCTGTTTGGACTGCATGTCGGCCTATGATCAAGCGCACTACTGGTCGCCGTCCAGGGCGTTCCCATCGTCGTCGGTCTGGTCAAGCGTCGCCGCCCACGCGATTGCGAGCTCCTTCCGCTGCAATTCTTGCCGTCGTTCCGCCCGCTCCTCGGGGGTTAGGACGAACGCTCGCTGCAACAGCGCCATGACCTTCTGTCCATATGGTATCCCAAGAGCCGGCGTCGCGGAATGGTACCACTGGGCCGCCTTCGTCCAACTCCCGGTTGAGGCGAACAGTTCGTTTAGGAAGCGTGACGCGTATTTGGCGTTCATACGAGGATCGAAGGCCGTGTCCAGGCTGGCGAAGGCATGCGGATGCTGCTGCAGGTTAATCTGCATGCAACCAACATCGACCGAGGTGATCCCAATGGCCTCGAGCGCGCGTACGGCGGCCACCGCCTCGGCCTTCGAGTCGAAGAAATAGCCTCTCCCATCCACATTGATTGTCCACGGCCAGGGCTGCCAAGTGCGCGTATGCGGGTCCAGCCTGCCGCTTTCCACCTGGGCGATCGCCGCCAACAGATGAGGCGGCAGGGTGGAGATCTGCTGGACTTCGTCGACTGCGTCCGTGCATAACTGTGCCGGGGCTTGCCGCGTTACGGTGAAGGTCCGTGCGTACGCTGGCAGAGTTGTGAGAAGGGCGATTGCAACTGCGATTGCGGTGAATGTGCGAAGCATGACGGCTTGTATGCATAAGCCGACGCATGTTCTCTGCTCACAAGTGTTTCACTCGCATTTAGTTGTTGCCGGAAGAACTCACCTGCTGTGCCGATTTGTTGGAATGGATGGATAGCGATGCGAACTCACGGCAAGTTGAAGCTCGGCCTGACCGGATTGGCGGCGTTCGTCGCCATGCAAGCGAGTTCGGTTGTGCTAGCGCAGGAGGCGGACTTGCACGAATTCCGGGCCGCGTGCGCGCAGGACTACAGGTTCTATTGTACCGGTGACAACCCGGGAGTGGCGCTGGAGGCGGCTTGCCTCAGGCAGTATTACGTCAATCTGTCATTGAACTGCCGCACCGCACTTGACGGCCTGCAGAACCCGACGGGAGCAGAGGATCAAATCGGTTCCGCTGGCGAGAACAGCCCGTAGCGAGGGTCGGCGCCAATTTCACTCTGGCGTGAGCTTGCCGGGTCGCGTTGCTCTCGTGACTTCCCCCGGCAGGTGGCAATCGGGTAGTGGACGTGCGCAACACATCAGAAAGCACTCCTTCGCCGGTGACGGAAATAACGCTGCAAGGCGAGTTTACCGCCGTCGAGGAGGATCCTGGAACGCTGAAGCGCCGATCGGTGCATGGTGCCGCAGCAACGCTATTTGCCCAGGCGATACGGCTTGGGCTGCAGTTCGGGTCGCAGATAGCATTGGCGCGGCTGCTGGAGCCGTCGGCGTTCGGCTTGGTGGCGATGGTTACGCCGATCACCGGTTTCATGCAGATGTTCAACGATATGGGATTGTCGCAAGCGACGGTGCAACGCCCGACGATTTCGCAGCAGGAGCTGTCGGCGCTATTTTGGGTCAATGTTGCCGCCAGCACATTGCTGGCCGCAGTGTTGATCGCATGCGCGCCACTGGTTGCGTGGTTCTATCATGCCCCGCCGACCGCCTGGATCACCGCAGCGCTGGCATGCCTTCTGATCCTGGCCGGACTATCCGCGCAGCCGATGGCGCTGATGAACCGGACGCTGCGGTTCCTGCCACTCGCTGTGATCGATGTAGCGTCCGGTCTTGCCGCGGCCGCGGTAGGGATCGGCGCCGCCGTGGCAGGCGCCGGCTACTGGTCGCTTGTCCTCATGCAGGCCGCCAATTCGCTCATCGTCCTGGTGCTTGCATGGGCGTTTGCGGGCTGGCGGCCGTCGCGTCCCAGACGCACGTCGGGGGTCATGCCCCTGTTGCATTTCGGCGGCCACGTCACCGCCTATAATGTTGTCACCTATTTCTCGTACAGCATCGACAAAGTGCTGATCGGTGCGACCTGGGGAGACGTTGCGCTGGGCTTTTATGACCGAGCCTGTCGGTTCATGCTGATCCCGATCGTGCAGATCACGACACCGTTCACCCGTGTGGCCGTGCCGCTGCTCTCCCGCCTGATCGATGACCCGGAGCGCTATCGCGCTGCATATTCCCGCGCCGTCCGAGCGGTGCTGCTTGCCGCCGTGCCGGGGATCATGTTCGCGATCGTGCTTGCGCGCCCATTGATCGTCGCGGTTCTGGGCTCCCGCTGGTCCAATACTGCTCCCATGTTCGCCTGGCTGGGCGGTGGCGCGCTGATTGCACCAGTGATCATGAGCCTGAGTTGGCTGTTCATTAGCCAGGGACGTACCGGCGAGCAGTTGATCTGGTGCTGCGCCAGCACCGCGGTGCTGGCGGCATCCTTTCTGCTTGGCCTTCCGTGGGGGCCAGTGGGCGTCGCCGCTGCCTGGACGATCGCGGCGTGGCTGATCCAGTGCCCGTTGGTGACCTGGGCAGCGACCCGACGCGGCCCGGTCCGCATCGGTGATCTGGTTCGCGCCGTTTATCCCCTGCTTCTGGTGTCTGTCGCGGCTTCTATCGGCATGTGGCTTGTGGAACCGCGCCTTGCACAGATGGGGCGGGTCGGTCTGTTGGAGGGGTTGTTGGGCGCATACGCCGCTTTTGGATGCTTGCTCGCATGCTGGCCGGACGGCAGCGAGGTGCTGCAGGACGTTTGGGCACTGCGCACGACCTTTCGCCGCGCCGTTGTGTAACGATCAACACAGTGACCCGTGTCTCGATCATCGTTCCGGCATTCAATTGCCAAGACTCGATCGGAATGGCGATCGCGTCCGCGCAGCAGCAGAGCGAGCGCGACATTGAGATCCTAGTGATCGACGACGCTTCCTGCGACGGCACATATGAGCGGGTGCTCGAGCTGGCCGCGCTGGATCCGCGCATCAGGGCGTTGCGTGCTGAGCAGAACCGCGGGCCAGGGGCGGCGCGCAATATCGGGCTGACGCGAGCGACGGGCGAATGGGTGGCGCTTCTGGATTCCGATGACTCGTATCGCCCCAAACGAATTGCGACGCTCTGCGAGTTGGGGGATCGCACCGGCGCCGACCTTGTTGCCGACAATCTTCTGCTCTGTTCGGAGGACAAGGCCCAAGTCGATCAAGCGCTGATCCCGCCCGAACGTCTATCACACGACAGATGGCTGGGGGCTGTCGAGTTCGTCGAGGGCAATCTTGGAGATGGCAGTCGCACACGTAATAGTTTAGGCTTTCTCAAACCTGTCATACGCCGCGGCTTCCTGGAACGCACCGCCCTGCGCTACGATGAGATTCGGTTCTCCGAGGACTTTCTGTTCTATCTGAAATGCCTGTTGCGCGGTGCGTCGTGGTTCATTACGCCTGCCCCGATGTACTGCTATACTGTACGGGAGGCGTCGCTTACCGACAGCGTCTCCGACGCGGATCTATTGTATCTCAGCCTGGTCGAGCGCCGGCTGGGCGAGGAGGCCGCCACTGGCGATCCAGCCTTGGCGGCCGCCATCCGGCGTCACTGCAGGTCGGTCGATAATTCATTGTGCTGGTCTCGGTTCGCCCGCGCCATAAAGCGCAGAGATTGGCGGAGTGCACGCGACACCATGTTGGACGATCCGCGTAAATTCGTGCACATCTGCCACCAGGGATTTCGGACGCTGTCCCGCGCCGCGGCGGTGGGGCTGTTTGCTCCTCGCTAACCGTTAGCTTGAGCCCAAGTTCGGCGAGGCGAGCGCTTCGACGGCGCCCGCAGCCGGCGCGGCACGATCGGCCAGCGGCGCCGGATGGTGCAGTCGGCGCCGCAACCGCACGCCCACCGCGTGTTCCAGTACGCGCTGGCTGGTATGTGCCGCTACCAGGGAAGGCGGCAGAGCCAGTAATAGGAATACGAGCTGCGCGTTCCAGCCCACCACAGCGGTGAGACCGCTTCGACCCATCTCGTATTTTATGCAAGCCATGGCAATCGGGTGCCAAAGGTAGAAGCTGTAACTGATTGTGCCGAGATACTGCAGGACCGGGCGGCGTAGCAGCCGACCGAGCGGCCCGACGCCCCGCACCAGGCCGGCAAAGCCGCAAGTGGCCGTAGTCAATGCGATCGCCGCCAACGGCAGCCGCCGGTCGCCGGCCCATTCGAATAGGGTGGTACGCGTGATGTCCACCGGCGTAAGGCCCTGAATAGCGCGCCAGGCAAGCAAAAATATAGCAAGCATCAGAATAGGCCGATTTGTCAGCCAACTGATGCGTCGCGACTCGAGGGCTCCCTCGGCGACGAGAACTCCGGCCAGGAACAGAAGAGCACGCGGGTAGAGCGCGAGGGCAACAAACGCGATCGGCACCATGGGCCACAGAACTGTCCGGCCAGCGCGGGAAATGCACCACCAACCCATCGCGCAGGCTGCATAGAAAGCCATTTCGTAACTCAGCGACCACGCAGCCGGATGGAATATTGGCCAATGAAAGATGCCGGGCAGTGCCAGCAGATTGGCCGGCAACCAGAACAGGACGCCAGCCGTGGTCCAGTTTTCGTAGCCATGGGCGCGCGTGAGAAGCCCCAGCCCGACGATGACGAAAATCGAGGCCCACAACGTCGGGTAGATGCGAATTGCTCGATCGGCGAGAAACGCTCTAGGGCTGGGGGCACGCCGAAGCGTTCCTGCTATCACGAAGCCGCTGATGCAGAAGAACAGCTCAACGCCGAATTCGGTAGTGCGCAGGAGAAATTGGGCCGCCGGCAACGCCAGCAGTGGATAAGTTGCAAATCCGGAGTTAACGACATGAAAGAGATAGATGGAGGCGGCGAACAGTCCACGCGCGCCGTGCACGTTCGGGTTGAATCCGGCGCGGTGTGCGCTCGCGGGCGATGATTGTCGCATATAACGCATTCACCCGGTCGCCGGGAGGGTATAGGGGGATTGTTGGGCGCTTTGGCGTATCACCAGGGCATTGCCTGCGCG
>Ga0335075_10004390_pt1 | contig 22088 bp, 25 predicted proteins | sample Lox_Sample_24_FD_206723 | JGI IMG/M metagenome (GOLD analysis project Ga0335075, IMG submission 206723) | Soil microbial communities from Loxahatchee National Wildlife Refuge, Florida, United States - Lox_Sample_2.4 | ecosystem: Environmental > Terrestrial > Soil > Wetlands | place: USA...
GTGGGGGAGTTTGAGTCATAGTGTTGTGATGGGTGGGAGCCGCTTTTCAGGGACGAGGAAGGATAGGACCAGGCCAGAGGCAGGGGATAGGAGAGTCGAGGGCTGGTTCTGTTAGGAGGCATGGACGCCCAGGAGCGGTGGTGGGAGGGGGTGCATGAGAGCCGGATTTGGGATTGGCGGTGCGTGCATGTTGCGAGTTCATGGCAGGATGGGTTTGTGAGGAAACAGGTGGATGAGGATGGGGAGAGGCAGTTAGGAGAGGGGAGTAAGCGAAGTGGGAAGTTATAAAAAATAGGGATGGAATATATAATAAAATACCTTATTTAGATGGTGTATTTGTTGGAGACCGCCCGTCAAATCCTTGCACCAAGATTTAGCATGCCCAAGATGGACAGAAGCAGAGTATTAAGCTTTATTTAAGACGGAAACATACGTCGCAGCAAGGAACTATGTCTCGGTAGGCACGTACTTGTCGACAGACAGGCTCTTCCTGGCGAAATTTGTTTCACCGCGGATAGATATGTTCTAGCTTTCGGGTGTTGATATATGGCATCTTTCAAAGAGTAGTGTCGAATGACCATAGGCCCGCTATAAGAACAAATGGCGCTGAGCTCAATTTGAAAACGCAACGAAGAGAACTTCAGACATGGAATTATAGTATTGAAATGTTTGGCTTCCAATCTGTCACAATCAGGGATCTATGCAAGCAGGTGAATTGGCCTGTATATCTATATCATCTCAATTAGCATTTCCTGCCCTAAAGAGTTTAGGAATGTCTATGCAATTCCTTTCTTTCCTTATCCAGTATAGCATAGCATCTGTCTTATGTTGCCCTACGTCTCTCTTCCAGCCGCCCTTGACGCTCTATTACCTTGCTCGTACATGCCTCTTCTCCACCTTTCAGATATTTAATTAGTATATTCTAGAACGTTTGAAAACTTGCTATAGCCAAAGTGGGCCTGCATCTCTTGTTAAGCTTTGTTCCATCTCTTTGCCGCGAATTTCTGTAACCACTTCCACGTACGAAAAAGCAAAGCCCCTGTGCCATAACCGCCAGACTTGCGAGGGTTACCCCCGCAAGTTCGAGCTCATATGCCTTAATTTTTCCTACCTAAGTTGCTGTAAATCCGTCCAGTTCATTTTCCCTACGTCACGGGCTCCGTACGTGACCGCAAGTCCATTAACAACAAGCTCTAATGTCTTCAAAGACTTTCAAGCTGTGCAATGTAAGTATTGAACGGTCATTTCCTTTACTGAAGTGACGTTGATCGAAACACTCCCTCCAGCGCTGGGAGGTACCGTGCTAACGGTTTCTTCTGCAGCCAAGAGTTGGATCGACCTCCCGCAACCACTAAGCGACGACCAACTGTGTTGAATAAGTAGTGACGACTTGTTAAGCGGCTCACTAGATGTTTAGATGTGCTCAATGTACAATTTCAACCAGGGAGTGGAGCCTTCGTCACTTCCGAATACTGCTGCAGCTACAGCAACATCTCCCTAACATTTCTCCTTTCTTTTTATGGTTCTCATAGCTAATTGATGCAAGCTAGCATGCCACAACTATGGGCTCTGCCCTCACAGTGCTGTATCCCAGGCACCTCCCAGATGGATATTCACATCGCTGAATGTATTAGGCATACGGAGTTGATGCAGAGGCTCCGCGCCGTCAGTTGTTGCACGTCCTGTGTTCAATCCACGCTGTCTTGTATTTCGTCCTTACTGCAATAAGTAAGTACCTGCTGCTGAGTACGCTTTTGGTGGATTGCCTTTCTCCGACGATATAGGCCCTCCCTCCTCGCGTGCGTCAGTTGGTCCCGTCGTGGCTGAGTCTCGCTGTTGCTCCGTTGGACTTCATCGACATCTTAATGCCTTCAGTTCTTCCGTTAGGTATGCGGCCCCTCTAGGATACTTCCCAAACGATGAGAAGAATATCGATCTAGCTCTCGGCGGCCCTATTATAACTCCTAATCACCGCAAATTCGTCGGATATCCCGTTGGCAATGCCATTTTAAGAGGTGAATTCGACTCGAATGGTAGAGGATAACCATCAAAACTTTAGGCATAGCAATGCTGGCTGATGATATGACCTTTCTTGTGTACTGTCTCAAGAACCATATCGGTGGCGGTTTGGTGTCCGCAAGTAACACCCAGTCGAAAGTTTACCAGATGTTATAGGCTGAAGGAAATGTCCTTGGTGGCAGCTTGGTTCATCAAAAAGTAGCCGAGAGGTTTGCAGAAAAGATTAGAAATTTCGAGGGATCACAAAAGCCCTCGATACGACAGCTCTAGGAGCTGTGGTCGTGAGATCAACTTCTTGTGAACGCTCGGATGACTTTGAGAAGATAGTCCGTCCGCAGCCTCTAAACATTAAGCCTGGCCTTCTGGAGTCGCACGACAATGCTCAAGTAAAAGCTCAAGAAAGGCATCCATCCTCTCATGAGCTTGTTATAAGAACCTGAATCTGCGTGTTGCGGATGTCAGCAGTTTGAATTACCACAAGTCACATGTGTTAGGTGAAAGAATGAGGGTCGGGTCCAACTACAGATACTAACTTAGTCCTGGGAACAATAAGAGCAAGGAAAAGACTAGAGATGTAAGTTATAGATTCCGCATGTATGTGTTGGATGCTAGACTCTAATTTGGGGTTGATGTTGGAGATGAACGCCTTGTCCGGGGGCAACGGCGAGGACTAAGTGAATCGAGAGGAAGATCGCAAACGACAGGAAAGCGAAAGCGGATACGCACGACAGAATAAAAAAATTGCGTATTTATTCTCAGCAACAAGTTTTCTGAATACCAATCTTTACCACGACAAAACATCTTGCTGTCGACTTTCATCTTGACAAGCCTAGACATTGCTTTTCTCTTGCTGTAGCTCTTTCACAGTCTGAAATCCTCTTGCTCTCAAGTTCATATTGCAAAGTACGTCACTCTCCTCCCAAGTTCTACGAGTTCCAACTAATCTCTTCTCCTATAGAGTAAGCTTCCAGCTTTGAATACAACAACGTCTCCCAATATCAGAGATATGATAGCAAAAGAGGAGCCAAAAGAGTTCAAGCCGCATATAGAAGCTTGGAAACCGAGCATATATCCCGGAACGATTGTGTGGAGCGAGAAGAAGATGGGACGTCATAATGTTGTCGGGGTCCAACAGTCCTCCTTGGTAAAGATAATTCGACCTCCTCTCAACAACAATCAGATACATGAGCTCTACCGCGCGGCCTGAACCTACTATACTAAGCAGATGCAGGCGGCACAAGCTCTGAAAGCAGAGCTAAAGCAACTAGAGGATGCAGAGGCTGCTTGCAAGGAAAAGAACTGAGACATCCCCATCGGAAGACATTCATTCCGGCACGCGTTAATGCCTATATCAAGGCGCGATACCGAGCACATCGAGATGCCCAAAAGATCGCCCAAGAAGCGGCTATGGAGGTAGATAACGGAGATGACGACCCGAGGGTAAACAGGACAATGGGGATTACATTGAGGAAAGACCTCGGGGAGTGGTGGGACAGTTTGCTCTGCCAAGAAGGAGCAAGCGAGTTCGTTATGGCTCCTGAAGGGTGTAAGTTATCAGCGTCATGGAGACTTTACCTGTCTGTGGCTTCATTGATAAGCTGTCCTGAGTGATAATGTTCATAGTACTCAACATGAGTTACCCTCTATCCGGTGGGCACCACTTATTTTTAATATCACATTAAGTGATCCTGTGGGCTCCAACGTCATAGGTCTACATTCAGTTGATGAAGAGAAGTTTAGTAGACTCTGCTGCGCAGATATTATGAAATATGAAGAAGTACTACGAGGTTGACATGAAAGTTCCCCGATTCCCCAACGCTCTCTGATTGTGATTGGCCGACGGGTCCACCAGGTGCCTCGCTTGTGATAAGTTATCGATCCCACACCAGAGGAAGCGACTCCTCGGGTTCTCAATCTCCTCGTTCGTTTCTCATTCTTTTACAGCGTGCTTGCTTGCGGGCAAATTCTTCAACATGCCTCCAACTGCTACTCAGCGGCACGTCATCTCCCAGTTCATGTCTATAACAGGCGCACAGGAAAGAGTAGCTCAGACGGTCCGTACAAGTTTGCCTTATTGATCCCTCCTTCGTAATATAGCAGGATCTCAGCTGACGCGTGCGTACTTACAGTTCTGCAAAAAGTACTCCTGGAAGCTTGACCAGGCTTGCGATGCGTAAGTGAGAATTTACTCTTCGATATGACACCTCAAATCTCTTCACCGAGGTCAACTAGGCGACGGTACGAATCACACTTTCAAACAAGATTCGATGGGCGCACAATGCCAGTATGACATACAACCTTCTCTGAACTGGATGAGATGCTCCTCATGGAACAGGCTGAGCACAATACGGGCACAGGGCGGCTTGGCCGTTAAAGGTGCCTTAGCCGGGAACAAGATCCAATCTGATGAATGATATGCTTTTCAGGGATCAGGGACCTCCGACGAGTATTTCATGGCAACGCACTCCCGAGGTGGAGTTTGCAGATTATATCTCCCAAACATGAGTTCTGTTCAAACTTGTAGGCTATCAATACGTATCAGGAGATGTTCGCGCGAGGCTGAGGCCCTACATCAGTCAGGTCCTTGCTTGCTACATATGATACCTGTTGCCCACGTCATCAATTACGGCCAGCGGGGCCTTTACAAGTAGTCATGGTTCTATTCTAGATGGAAGGCTACTCGTCCCAATGATCAAATATAAACTGGCGATCTTTTCCAGCCTGCAACTCTATTACAACTAACCACATTTTGGAGTACGATATACTGCTCTGAATCCGTTGGATATAAAAGTGTCTTCATGGTCATTTCAAGCACGTCTGAAGAAAGGAGCTAACATGTTCTCATGGTTCAGTTACTTCGCACAAAATCCTGTTGCTTCACCAGCTGTGTCCGAAAAGGTAGAGAACAGCTTGACGAAAATGTTTGATAAATATCGTGGTGAGTTCTTCTTAGAGTAGTGGGACTATTCTCTTCATTTTTAAATTTTGGAAATTTCAAAACTAATTTCTAACGTTGCCATAATGTAGATGCAAAGAACGATGAGAAGGATACCATTGGCATAGACGGCACCATGGCGTATCTTACAGAACTTGCGGTCAACTTTGAAAATGCTTCATCTTTAATTCCTCTTGAAATTACACAAGCACCTGCTCTTGGCGAAATGGCAAAGGACGATTTCATTAACGGTTGGAAGAAGGTGTAAGTATATCATTTTACATGTGGCTTTATCTTAAGCGTCGAACCTTGCTGATTACGACCAGATCTGAAATAACAGCTGTCGACACTATTCCGAAACAAAAGGCATATATCGCGAATCAAACGGCACTTCTTTCGCATGATACGAACCTCTTCAAGCGCGTCTATAAACACACCTTTGTTTGCAGTAAGGAGAGAGGACAAAAGGCACTACCCCTTGACAATGCTATCGTCTATTGGCAAATGCTCTTCTCTCCTCCTGGAATGAGATGGGTCACCTCGACGACCAACTGGCTCGATCTATGGGTGGAATTTCTGCAGAAGAAATGGACGAAGAGCGTTAACAAGGACATGTGGAATCAGACGCTTGAGTTCTTTTTCAAGACCATGCAAGATGAGACTTTGAGCTTTTGGAGTGAGGATGGGGCATGGCCGAGTGTCATTGATGATTTCGTTGGCTACGTCAAGGAGCTGAGAGGCCCAGATAAGATGGAAACTGATTAGATGAATGGCCGATCTTATAAAGTGCCAGGAAATGGCTCACGATATGCTTTTTCATTAACTTCCCGTCATAAAGCGAGGCATAGCATATGGAGACGGCGTATGGAGGTGGCGTATTGAATCTCGAGCAGTTATAGTGAACAAGCACTATTTGCTCATGCATATCAGACCTCATCTACCGGTTATCCGTGATAAACCCCCAGAGTCATGCACCTATTCGCCATGCAATACAAACATATCATACGATCCCTCCACCACTTTATTCAAGCTTCCAAATATATCTACATCACCGCACCTCCCTCTCCGCCCACGGAATCTTCGATCCAACCTTACTCAAGCTCTCCAGCGTTCCATCCCCCAACTTCACAGTACTAAACTTGATCATCCGCGGATCTAAACCCAGCGTCTTGCGCACATTATCCTGGACGGCGGACGAAGCATCATAGCGCATGATGAAGTAATGCCCTTCGTGGTAGATGGCTTGGTGTTTACGTGTGCGTTTTGGGAGGGCCGAAACGCCCCAATTGGAGAGGGCGCGGATTGTGCCGCCTGAGGAGAGGATAAGAGAGCCGGCTGTGCGGGCGATGCTGTTTTTAGTGTTAGTATTTGGATTGGCATATGGTGAAAGGCTTGTTAGGGAAGCTAGAGGGAGGGAGATTCGAAGTTGGCTGTATCAGGGAAGGATGGGATGGACATACTCTTTCACCTCGGCGAGGCTACCGGGGCGGACCTAAACAAATATCAATTGATACTCAAAAAGTCAGAGAAAATACAGTAGCCGACTTACAATTGCGATGAGCTCATACAGCATGTCTGACTCTGCATTCGATGCTGACTTAGTTGTTCGCGTTTTGAAGCTCTTGATGAAAATGAGATCTCGAAATTTCCGATTGGCTGGAGTTTTATGCGGCCGCATTTCACCAAAAAGTTCCCAAGACTACGATGCGATAAGTCGATAACAAAACTCCCACAACGCAATACCATTCTGGTTTTCAACACAAATTGACAGTCATAAGCTATGTCTAAAAGGCATGCGGAAGATCTTGAAAGCGGTGGAGTTCCCCTGAAAAGTGGAGAGCGACCTGAGAAGGCAGATGAAGAGGATGAAGTGGGGGAGTTCGAGGATGAATTCGAGGACGAATTTGAGAGCGAGGATGAGATCTTAGAGGCTGGAGTTGATGGGAGACCAGATGCAGAGAGGGAGATAGAAGAAAAAGCTGGTATTGTAGCTCAATGTACTGATCCTTCAGAATGCAAACGTCTAATGTTGAATTAGATGCAATGGACGTGGACCAGCAAACATTCATAGTGGGGAGGAATAAGCTTGAGCCTGGACAAACATTATCGCCCGATTTATCAACTTACGAAATGCTACATGCCTTGAGCACTCCTTGGCCTTGTCTATCGTTCGATATCATACGGGATAGCCTAGGAGACAACAGGAAGACATACCCCGCTACAATGTACGCGGTTGCGGGAACTCAAGCAGAGGCTAAACGAGAGAAGGACAATCAATTGATGGTCATGAAGTTTAGTGGGCTAAGTCGAATGGATCGAGAACATGACGAAGACGACTCCTCAGATGACGATGACGAAGACGCAGACCCCATCCTTGAATCATCATCGATACCCCTAAACTCTACTACAAACCGAATACGAGCACATCAAATACCCTCTACAGACTCATCACGACCTCCCACAACCCTCACAGCGACCATGACGGAAGCAGCTCAAGTTTTAATCCACGACATCACTCCACACCTTACCCACTTCGACAGCCCCGGCACAACCATCACCCCGCAGCAAAATAAACCTCTCTCCACCCTCCGCATGCACAAATCCGAAGGATACGCTTTAGACTGGTCTCCCCTCATCTCAACTGGCAAGCTGCTAACTGGCGACAACGATGGCAAAATCTTTGTCACAACTCATCATGATGGTGGCGGCTGGGCTACCGACTCGCGCCCCTTCACAAGCCACACCAGCAGCGTCGAAGAGCTCCAATGGAGCCCCTCTGAGCGACAAGTCTTCGCCTCCGCCTCCAGTGATGGCACCGTCAAAGTCTGGGACGTACGCAGCAAGTCCCGCACCGCAGCCGTAAGCGTCCAAGTCAGCAACACAGACGTAAACGTCATGTCATGGTCACGCCAAACGGGCCATCTCCTCGCATCCGGCGCTGACGACGGCGTCTGGGCCGTCTGGGACTTACGACAATGGAAGCCTAACGCCGCTTCCTCGGCCCCGAGCAAACCTACCCCTGTAGCATCCTTCAATTTCCACAAAGAGCAGATCACGAGCGTGGAATGGCACCCCACAGATGACAGCATCGTCGCGGTCGCTGCTGGCGACGACACACTCACTCTCTGGGATCTAGCAGTCGAGCTGGACGATGAGGAAAGCAAGGATACGGGCGGCGTACCGGGCGTGCCGCCTCAGTTGCTGTTTGTCCATTATATGGAGAAGGTCAAGGAGTGTCATTGGCATCCGCAGATACCGGGTGTGGTGGTGGGGACGGGTGAGACGTTTAACGTTTTCAAGACTATTAGTGTTTAGACGTCGGACATGCAAGAGATGAAGTGATCACACAACTGTCTTTCAATAACCCCGTCGAGCCATGTCTGTTCAGATTCAAGATATAGATTTCCAAAAATGCTCAGCTATAAGGTTTGCTGAGACGCATAGGGATACCACGGAAACGGATTGCGATTGCTGCTACTGGAAAGTCCCTGTTAGGTTAAAAGTGATGCCATGAGAAGACTTTCTCAACTGTGTATTATTCTACTAAGTTATGAAAGTTCCTTGTTAAAGTTTTCGGGATTTGAGGGTGAGACAAAATAGCGCTTTATAACAGTTGATTTCATTAGTATTAGGACCCATGGTGCTACATACATGTCTGGCTCTGCAGATCTAACGCCGTTGTCTCATACCAAACTCTATCCAGCCCTTTTCTATGGAAAGGGGGACGTAAATTTCTCTCTCTAAAGCCGAACGCCGATGAATTGGCTCAGAACAATGAGCCAAAGCCATGCAAGTGCCATATAATCCAACCCCATTCAAACCAAGGCTTCATGTAGTATATACAGAATCAAAAATCCGGAGAAGTATTCTAGTAGGCATTGAGAGCAGAAAAACTCGAGTTCCTTGCGGGTAGTGGCTGGTGGTACAAGCTATTTGAATAGTCCGTGTCTTGGTAAATCGTGCTTCGGTGTTCATCTTCTGGCAGGAGCTCCTTCACTTCCCAGTTGTTCTGCTTTATTCCAACGGAGAATTCGAGGTCTTCCTTGGTAATTGAATCCCAGTACTGCTGAAGTTAGTATTGAGGTGTCCGAGGAGATATCTATATGGTGACTAACCTTATATACCATCATGACAGCCAAAAGATTGCAGATTGTAGCAAAGAAGAGGCCATCCAGGTAGTGCTGCACCGCATTGCAGATCTGATCTGAGAAGGCGTAGAGGATGACCTGGCCGATAGTAAAGAAAAATACCCCGAAAGCAATATCTCCCAGCGGCCAGCGATCTTCCAGCGTCCTCGTAACAAGAATAACCTGCATTATGACATAGACTAGCAAGCAAAGGCCGGACACAATGTATAACACAACGAACAAGCCAACAGTATGGGTAGGGCCTAAACCGGCCCAATCCTTGAAAGTAGCTAGGGAAACTAAACCGCTGATAATGAAGAACGCGAAGGAGATAGTCCGCAGGAGCCATACTGATAATTTCGTGCCATCTTCGTACAATTGGAACCCAACAAAGCCATTAATGAGCAAGCAGACGCACAGCGCTGATGTAAGGCCCGATTGGACGGCAACGAAGTACGGAAGTGGAGATGAGCCGGGAGGAATGACTCCAGAGTCGAGACAGAGCGAGCAGAAGGTCAATGCCATGTATAGGAAGAAGAAAAAGGTGATCTCCTTGCGGCCTATTTTTAGAATGTCAGCTATTTATCCAACCTGTATTCGCAACCCCATGATGGACTCATACCAACAGCTGTATATTTCGACCGCACATGTAGAATCATAATAACGGTCATTATCAACGCAGCAATGTGCATGAAGCTCGCTGCGCCCTGAAAAATAATCGTATTGGCGAGCTCGATATTCCGCGCATAACAATTCGCCTCGATGCCGACCCCAAACTCAATGGTTGACACGCTGCCAACGACGGAGCAGAGCGGGACTGCTGCTTGCTCGCAGAGCCAGTTGAAGTCGCCGAAGGCCATAGTGAAATGGATGTAGCGCCTGTTGTACGGATGATGACGACGTTTTGCCAAAGTTGGTGGAGTAGGGGGGCGTGCGCAGCAATGCGAGGCGGTGGATTGAGAGAGACAGCGAGAGATAGTATAAAACAGTGTTGTTAAGAGGAAGTAACGATTGCGCTCCTCTGTGAAGGTTTATGTTCTTGCCAGACACAGAGGAATGAATGAATGTTGTTTCTAAATTCGGTTGCAAACAGTTTGAAGTCTCGTATCAAGGGAGCCTTGGCGGCTCTCCCCGTTGGCGGCGTGACCAAGGCAACTTCGTAAAGTGGTCTTTTCGACTGACGTACTTTAATCACGTGATAAATCACGTGATATGGAAAGGCTCGCCTGATTCACTCTGGATAGTTCATAATGGACGTAGAAAGTGAAGAGGTCATCTGGCCGGAATCGATGAGCTGATAGTTTTCTGGAATTACGTTACGCCGGTCGAATTTTATAGATGCCTTCCTGCTCATGGTTCCCGCGCTAGCACTTGATATCCAGACCGATGATATTACTAGTTCGAGTTGACTACTCTCCAGCAAAACTAATCCTGAAGGGCAAGTCCCAGCTTCAATCATGAGTCGACCACTTCTGCTTATTGTCTTGAGAGGACAATGTTTCATGTCGAACTGCGTTGACACAACCTGTCCTTCATCTTCCTCGTATAACAAGGCGTAGCACTCAAGTGATCTATTGCCCCTTCTTACCACCGTTAAGGAAATACGAGGAATGTCTTAAGTGATGGCCAATTCAAGACGTGATTCCCGAGTATATCCAAAATATAAGTACATACGTAAAATGCTTTTACCTTATTGATTCTCTGTCCGGCAAGGCTTACAGTCGATGAACCTTGCGACTGCCATTGCCATGAGATATGGCCCGATGTTGTATCACCAAAAAAATCTAATGTGATAACCATCCCATGGCGTACATCGAACATCCTTAAACAGACCTCGATCAAATCACCTGGCATGGTGGCGTTCCAAATATCATGTTACCTTCGACCATCTAGATGGGCTTCCGTACTGTAAGATTCCATCGACTACATGGGGCAAGAGGCCGGAATCAGGCAGCAGATAGCTTATGCTTCACCTTCTGATAATAGGTGGCAAAATGATGCCTTAATCGCCGCTGCCCGTCGATATTTGACATATGGGCAGGTATATTGAGGACTTTTTCGACATCCTTGCATTGATGTACAGCTCGAGATCCAAAGCCAACGGTCTGTATTAGCAAAATCAAGCAATACGTGGACGTTAACCAACTCCGAAGTCTGTTTGCAAGTCGGAAAAAATGGATGAACCTCGGATAGTGGCTATGAAATCAGAAAAATGAATATTGTTTGACTCCACCGCTGACCTTTGCACGAGCGTGGCTCGGATAGAACGGCCATTGCATATACTCTATGGGATATTAGTCCACTCTCAGCCAGTTATGGAGTTCTTCGTTGGTAAATACTCTGCCTCGGACCTAGCTCACGCGTCTTCACGAGGCAGACTTTCATTATGATGTTCGGGTTATTGGCTCAGCCCAGTTGCTGAACTAAATGGCTGCGCACATATTTCGACGCGGCATAATCGGTACTGTTTAAAGTCTTGATCCTTGGTGCGTATGCATTTTGAAACGATCATCGTAAGCGGCCTACTCAAGCAGCGTATCATAATATCATACGAGCGGAACCCAGGTTAGAAGCCAAAACCTGTAAGTTGTATGACATTCCATAACTTCCTCTTTGGCCCTTTCCAAGTAATGTGGCGCATAGCTACTGCAACGCGTTAGCGAAGGAGAAACACCCCACCTGCTTTGTGGCTGCCTTCCAGACTAGCCTGAAAAAGACTCAGAATGAATTGTTGATGTTGAGTGATTTGAGTAGGTCTTGTGGAGATGACAGGATGTTGTCTCGCCCCCAAATTCATCCTACGGCCCGGGCAAAGACTGGAACACTATCAGAGTAATCAAATCCGCGACACCATGCAAGTCTTTGACCATCCTTCCGGAGTAATAATGATGGCGATATTGTTGCAATGTTCTCCTCGACAGGGGCACGAGGGGCAAGATACGAAGGGCAAAAGGTAAGGGCGAAACCTAGCCTTCTGGGGCTGACACCTAGAAGTTTTTGATGGAGGACTTTCGTCCGCCTCGTGATCTCCTATTGTCCTCCCTTGTCCTGTATGCTGTACCGTCATCAGCCGGGAGATGTAATACAGTCGTGCCTGTCTTGCATCCGGGATACCGATTCGATCTTATCAAGCTGCACGTTAGAAAGGCTACTATTGGTTGGACGATCGCACTTCCCAATCACGTATATCTACTAGGAAGGGCAGAATGCTTTCATCGTGATCTGTGCCTAGAGATTCAGGAACAAACCTTACCCCGTTTCAATGCAAACGCAAAAAGATCAAAGATGCTGCTGCGTCGTGAGACTGCAAGGCATTTGCCATCCTGCCCGCAACAGGCAAATCCCGGAAGAGACAATGTCCACGCCACCACGTTGATAGCCAAATATTCTTGACTCACCATACGATGTGGTCGAGCGCTCAACAGGGAAAACTCGAGTTTGTAGCCCCACATATCCACTCATGTGCATCCCCAACATCCACAAATCAGGATCATCCATATTTTATACTGGTTCACACATATATACAGTCATGCCTTAATGCCTTGGGAACTAGCCTGCCGTAATCGCCGGTCTAATTTGGGCGGGCGCAAACTGGCGGAGGTATCGACCTGGTGGCCTATGTAGTGCTTCAACCCCTTTAACCCGTTATCTGCTTAGCGCTGCGGCCTAACACTGGGTATGATTTTTTGTTTTGGTCGTAACAACTATCATTTGCCGCTTGCCCGTCTCTAAGCTCGATTTAGGAGCGAGTCATGCTCTCATCCCGGCGGTTCTGTTGATGCAACCACACTACGAAAATACCAAATGTCTTACGGTTCCAAAGCGTCGGATTCACACACCGATTGTGCCATCTTGAGATCACGAGTGGACACGACACTAACGCCTAGAATAGCCAGGATGACGAACTGTTGGTCCTGTTGGATACCCAATCCCCTGTGGGAAATCTAGAGACTCAGCTGGAATGGCGTATGTGACTTCATCTTCATCCCACCAACGGACAAGGCTCGGCAGGAATCACAACTCATCATCAACAAAGCAGATTTCGGTCTAGGTTTACCTAGAAGCTAACGCGAGTTATGACCGGCTGGAACCATAAAATTGGATGGATCAGTCAGATTAAGACCTTCATTCTCCCGTTGCTGCTTACGCCCCTGTATTGCGAGCGAGGCGTTGTCTGAGGAGGACGATCGTCAATGAAATGGCCTGTACGTGAAAGGCAGGCACATTTGCACACCGACAGATGACAGTGATGCTGTCGGTCTGGCTGAATTTACGGGCCCTGCTGCGAATCAAGATGCGAGTTGGGCATTCTCTGGATTGATGCATTCCGACGCAGAGCATCGTTTACCGGGCTTTTGCCTTGGGTTAGACAACATACTCAAAATCAGGAGCCTAGGGATGTTATGATCGGCATAGTTAGGTATTATGTACGTGTGTGTTGCCGTAGTATCGTATGTAGTAGCGCAACAAGCGAAACGGCATGGAAATCAACAGGCAGCATCTGTTAGTGGGAGGGCGACGAAAGGGCGTGCTGAACCAGCGCGCTGGCCACCTAAACCCTTATCCCATCTTGGCTTTTCCCGGTAGCCCAGCAATATTTCACTTAAGAATCTCAGCGAGGCCTTGGATGTATGCACGGCTGGCTACGAGGCCGAATGAGAAACGCAGAAATTATCACAAGCCGCCTTGTCCCATTTCCTAGCGCTTCCTCATCCCCCCATTCCTCTATCTAAATCCCAACATCAAAGAGCGATCCGAGCCAAAGTCTCATCTCGGCCCAATCACACATGGCCTCCTGAATCCCTTCGTGTGCACTGACCACGCATCACGGCGCTGCAAGCATTTCACGCCAGTATCAAGCCCAGCGAACCAGCAGGCATCATCACCATCTTCAATGATTTCCAAATTCTGACTAGAAAGGGATGTATTCGCGGTGACACACCTAGACACTCTCCACGCGACGCACACCCTGGTCCAACTTGTTCGGCCAGCTGCTATTCATACATTCATACATACTACTGTACAATTATTGGGCTGCACACCGCAATGTACTGTGCGACAGCTTCGATATGATACCACGGTCCACTGGGATTATACAGAAACTGCTACACACCTTGAACACACACCTTTCTGCCAAAGCGAATGCACATCCCCCATTCCTGGCTCCGTGTCAACTTTCATGCTCCCTGCTGCCTGAACCGATTTCATTAGTTACAGTATTACGGCACGCGGCGTAGATGATTTAACCAGACTTTTCCGTACTAGCATCCATTCTTATTGGCTGCCCAGCGCTATTTTCTCGCCCCGGGAATCCCAAATTCAAATTGTCATGGATGTTTTGCAAGAACTGCACTACACTGCGTTACTGCGTAGCATGTTGTAGTAAGGTCAGGCCGGAAAGGCTGTGGACCAGCCGATGCTCGATAGTGGCTCCCATCCGTTTCCCTTATGCTCCTTAATCCTGACCCGTTACGAATCCACGACTAATGATGATGCTAAGCCCTCCTGCTACGCCCACTGCAATACGCACTTCATTATTGCTAGACTATCGGCGTCCCGGAAACATGCTAGGACGACTACGGCGGATTCGTACCTTCGTACATGCCATGCTCCATTCTTCCCTTCGTCATCCCTGCACAAAGGCGAAGACAAGGTTGGCCAAGCCAGCACGCAAAAGCCCAGCAAGGCCACTGGGTGAGCCAAACAAAGCTGAGCCTAAAAGTGTCTCGCCCACTACATGCCCAAAGTGACCTGGCGCGGCCTGTGACATCAATCGGAGACGGGACTTTGACGACTTTGAGATCAGCCTCCACTCCATGCTATGCTAAGCTAAGCCTGCTGCTATGATTCCACCACCTCCACCGTTTCCATCTTGGAGGTAACTCCTGTCTGGAACCAAATTACAATTTGCGTGTCCATACCTCATATAGAATCTTCGTCATTCCCTTAGTTCCACTAGTTTGTTCCTCTTACTCCATTTCTGTTACTTTGCGCCTGCTATTGTGCTCTTAGTCTTTTACTAGCCGAGCCTTTTCGAGATCACAATAGAATACCTTTAATTCACCTCTTTAACACGCCCAACAGATCCTCTTTATTCAATACCTCCCGCTGCTGCCGTCCACCTAGACTCGATCTCTTCTTCGACGATCCCGTCCTCAAAAGATCCATTCCTCCCCCCAACATTCCTCCTGTCGTACAACTTGGTTTCGACAGGACTTATGGCCTCAAGATGATATGAATCTGTCTTTTGCGATTCTCCGTCAAGCAATACGATTCAGGCAATCACCGACGCTGGACGAAGGGAGGGAACCTATTCAGACTCTAGCAGATCCATCCCATTGACCTCTGTCTGCCGCTCATACCTCGAAGACTGTTCACCATCTCCATGCATCCAGCTCCGGTAGCCACTTCTCGCGGTTTCTTTTCACCTCACCCACTTGCACATCCCGGCCAAGCTGTCCCTCCATACTATTCGCAGCCTTATCATCGTCTTGACGTAGGCTTCACACTTCACGATACGGAGGGGAGGAAGAATTCCAGCTTCCTGCATTTACCTCCAGTGACTCTGGAAACTACACAAGTCATCCCTGTCTACCTGGAGGCACCGATCAGGGACGGGCTACGAACACCGCCCTCAGACGATATGAACAGCACAGCTTCGTACTCGCAGCAATACAGTGGCTATCATAATCGCAAAGATGTTCCATACTCCAGTCACACCGCTGCCCAACCGTATCCTACAACAACGCAACCTTTACACGGATCGAATTCCTCAGCACTATCAGTGGCGAAGGGAACCTCAACATACTCATATAATCCAGCCGATAGTCCTCCGAGTGCGAGTACAGCTACCATTGGCTCAGATGATATCCTGCGCAGGAAGAGCGTAATCCTACCAAGCCTTCAAATTCCACCATCAATAAATAACAGCGGGGGAAGTCTTGGAGAATTCGCAGCTCAAGTATGATCATCCCATATTTCTCACAAGTTTCAAGTTAACAGAAGCAAAAGATTACCTGTTTATTCTGGTTCGAGTCCACTACAACCCTTCGTCGAGCTGAGGAATGGACAAGTGCCTCGTCCCCAGTCAAGCGCCTTGTACCGGATGCCATTCCTACAGTTTCATTTCGAAAATGGGTCGTTACTATTTTATCTACGACCCAAGTCACACAGAATGTTATCCTACTTGCATTGCTTTTCATATACCGACTGAAGACCCTCAACCCGACGGTAAAGGGCAAGGCTGGAAGTGAATACAGACTTCTAACTGTAGCATTGATGCTAGGAAATAAGTGTAAGTATTTTACCAGTCTCAAGACCTCACCTGCTGACTAAATTAGTTCTTGATGACAATACCTACACGAATAAGACCTGGGCAGAGGTCTCCGGAATATCGGTTGGTGAGATTCATGTTATGGAGGTCGAGTTCCTCAGTAATATGCGTTACAGCCTCTTAGCATCAAAGGAGGAATGGAAGGAGTGGCAGATAAAGCTGGGGAGGTTTGGGGAGTACTTCGAGCGAGCTACAAGAGTGCCTTCGGCATTACCATCACCATCGGCGGTGAACCATCCATCTTTGCTGCCCTCACCAGCAACTTCGGTGGAAACTTCCCCCCCGGCTTTGACTACCTATCCTCCCAACTTGGTTCCGTACAATTACAATCAGCCGTGGCCTGCAAATGCTGCCAACCTCCTGGTAGCGCCACTACCTTCAATGCCCGACCTTGTACCTGAGCTAAATCTCCAACCTTCGTCTCGAAAACGCTGCCACGAGGAATCAGCCAGCGAACCTCCAGCGAAAAGAGTAACTCTATCCAACCCCTCGCAAATGGTGCCTCATCCTATGATGCCAATGCACCGGCAGACCCTGCCTCGATTGCCAGTGCCAAGTCTCTCTGTTAGCACTCAAATGAGTGGCTATCCTGCAAATCCGCAGAATATACCTTTACTTCCTCCCCTTGTTGGAGGAAGAGCAATGTCGACAGTATATCCACCCACGGGGACGTGGACACCGCAATCCCAAGCCTCGCTCACACCCACGGCTTCAACAGTACAGTCTGGAACAATCTATGGTACACCTTTGGCGATACATTCTGGGACGATTGGTGGTACCCCTTCACGCCGGCATAGTCCTCGATCTGTCCAAGATGTCCTCTCGATGAATTCGTCGCCAATATCAGGAAATTTCTCCAATAATCACAACTCGCCGTCGTTCTTCCTGCAGCAGCGTTCATCTCCATACAGGCCTGTCAGACTTCCGAACACACTACTTTACCCGCCGCCTTCCGGGTCACTGCAAAACTTTTCTACCAATATAGATCAGATGCACTACCAACCGTTAGGGAAAAGGAATGATTATCGGACCGGGATTGTGCCCGAATATGCCGCACATCCAGCGTACCAGAACTGGCTGTCTCTTCCACAGCCGAATTTTCAAGCTTGATCTCAGCAACTCATCCCTTTAAAAATTCGAATTCGACTTCACAATTCATTGTTAATATCCTCCCGAGAGCCTTTTCGACACTAGAAAGGCATTTTGCATCTTCTGGCATTAGCATATTGCGACGGAGTTTGGGAACATTGCATCAGAGCCAAAGCTCGACTGCATGTATCATATTGCATTTGCTGGCCAATATCTGGCCTAGCTTTAGGCGTTGCTCCAGGGAGCACACAGGGGCTGGGGATAGAGCTCCGTGTTGGCATTAGCACAGTCAGTGCTTGAATTAGAGTTCCACTGTAGATAGAAAAAAGAAAAGGACAGTCTGCAAAGACACGGTTACTCTTCAAATTGTTCATCAAATAATGGTTTTACAGTAACGCCAGCATTATTATTGCTAGCGTGGCACTATGCCAGGGGTTTCTGACCAGGTTTCTGGCCAGGGTCAACCACCAATAGAATGCACGTAGAGATCAGTAGGTAACTGAATGGTTTACAAACCATCAGAGGTGCCCTCTCTCCACGGCCAAATTTTGGCAGAGATCTATACGGAGTCGGGCATGCATGGAGCTAGCGATGTCAGTGCATATTTCACTTCACATCCGAAAGTTGGGCATGAAGTACGTAACAATGGAGCTAGGAGGAAAGAGTCCGCTTATTATCTTGAACAATGCCGTTGAAAGGGCCATGATGGCCAATTTCTTCAGCACAGGCCAGGTGTGCATAAATGGCACAAGAGTCTTCGTCCATGACTCGATGAAGGCAAGCTTTGAAAAGCGCCTTTTAGAGAAGATTAGATTCGTAAGAATGGGAGATGTTTTTGATCCATCTACTAATTTTGGGCTACTGGTAAGCAAAGTCCATTATGAGAAAGTCTCAGACACGGCATCGAAGAAGATAAAGCAACCTTCCTATACGGCGGCCCTTCTGGGTCCAGCAAAAAGTATTTATGACTCCATGAAAATCACCCGCCAAGAGATCTTTGGTCCTGTGACGTGCATCCTTTCTATACTCCACGATTGAAGAGGCCATACCTAGAGCAAACGCCACTCCTCTTGGTCTTGCTGCTGGTGTATTCATCAAAGACCCTAACCTTGCTCATAAAGTCATCGCACGAGTAGAAGCAGGCATAACAAGGATCAACACCTGGGGCGAAAGCCCAGCAGAGATAAGTATTAGCGGATAGAAGATGAGTGGTGTCGGTATCAAGAATGAGAAGAGAGGACTGGATGTTTGGGTTTAGGGAACGGAGTACTCTTGTTGATATGAGTGGGGATGTGGCGGCTGTGTTTTCGAAAGCTGTAGACTCGAGGCTGAAGCCGGCTCTGGCATTTCTGGCTTTGCGAATAAACCCAATGACTAACCTGTTCAGTGCTGCAAGTATATGATTTACTTTTCAAAAGTGCCTAGAGGAATCTTAGCTATAGGCCTAGATTTGACTTCTTTGCTTTTAAACTCACCATGAACCCCCCTATTTATCGAAGCCACTCCTGTCTCCTCAAGACTTAAGATAACTTTCTACATTTTCATAACAGTAAAATCAAGACTCCATTGTACCGTCCCACTTCAACTACAAAATCCAATAAACTCCATCATAAAGAGCTATCCACAAGCTAGAGTAAGAGAATATGAGATTGCCGTGCGGCGCAAGAGGACAAGCGGCAAGAAAAGCTGACCAAGAACAATACGGTAAAATTGCATCAAGACTCCAATATCATTGATATTTGCTGACATATCTAGGGTGCACTCTTTGCGTGCAAAAGTATTGTTCTCGTCGTTAGTTCAGATACTTGCTGCCAGCTTCGATTCTTACCATAAGAGCTTCCTTCTGGCCACTTTACCTTCCTGTCGCCATTCAGTTCAGCATGAGTGTTACTGCGAACACGAATACCTCAAGGAGAGGCGCTGGCCTGTTCTGTGCTAGTGAGTTACAGGTATTCCTTACTTTAGCCTTGCATACTTCATGCTTGATAGCAGCCTCCGTTCCCCTGGAATTCTGTCCTAGAAAACTTAGATCTAGATCTTGATTAGTGAGGTGAGTTCTCGGAGGGGCTGAATGCCTTGATTTTTCGGGTGTTGGAAAAGGGGATGCAAGCAGGCGCGTTATTGATATTGTAAGATATAGTCTGTACTAGATGATATTGATCCCGAACATAATGCATGAGTGGCATCAAGAGATGAGTTGGCATGTTCGTTCGTGCCAGGCCGTCACTAGTCGTCCTTTGTGGAAAGTAGCGAACATACGAGTTGAGAGCAGCAGCGATAGCGGTGGTTAAAAGGGCATAATGGAATCTGCTGCATGTTAGCTTGACTCAATATGTAGGTAAGTGCTCGGGTAAAGAGCCGGCAAGGAGATTATGAGAAGTTGTTCCAGTATGGTGCCTCACTGCCAGCAAGTGATATTACCATTCCCGATCCCATCTCAACTCTTCCTTGCAGATATGTACAACCATAACTCAATCACTGCAGCATCACATCCACCATCCATCCACTAAGGGAATCATTGCGATGGTTTATCATTATTAGAGTACATGCATACGAGGATGCTTCGTCTGACGAGTTAGAGTGCCTCTCTTAATCAATCAAGCAGTGTTGTCGGGGATATCGTCCACACCCATCCATCATGTTAAAAGAACAAACGCCCCTCTCCTATCGAGAAAGTTTCATGACAGCTCATTTCCAGTAGAAAGAAACAATGCAGAGTGTGAACCAAAATTCCGTGAATGCAAATCCATCTCGTGCTACCGCAGAAAGACTACTCCCTGTATTACCCTGCTCCGCTATGCTGGTTCGTATTTGACTTAAACTATTGTCAGAGAGAAGGAAAGGCGTCTATGTTGGTAGGGCTCTATCAGATGAAGACCCCAATCCAGTGCTTCTTGTCGCCCACATCCTGATTACACCCGTCGACGGCACATATAGGTATGGTTTTCCCTGTCGCGCTGGTGCCTTTGTTGAAATTCGAAGTATCCCGCTTATCGGGCTTCCGCCCTTTATAGCATTTATTGCAGTAAACCTGTGATGTCAGTCGAGTCTTTCGAGTAGGTCTCAAACTTACATGACCACATTCTTTGACTACCCAGAAGTGGTGTTCTTCACGATCCTTCTTGTTTGGTACCTTTCCATTTGGCTTCTTAACGGCTACAGGTTCCTCATTGCCCTTTTCGGCCACCAATTCGTTCATACACCCAGGGCATATGGCAACGTCATCCTCTTTTGGTGAACGTGTGAATCCAGGTTTTGCGGGCGGAGGTGGTTGATGCTGCGGTTTGGGTTGCTGTCTTGGGCGTGCAAAAGCATGAGCTCCATAGTCAAGATGATCTGGCATCCGTTGATTTCCGTTTCCAACAACAAAGAAGGAAAATCGATCATCAGAACCCCACTGTGGGATTAAATTGGCTAAGTTTCCAACATGGCCAGCCAATCCTACTAACCGTCCTATGGGATTGTTCCGTAGAATATCCCGTGGAGCTGGTTCACCGCTGTCACGATACATCGACCGCGGATCAGGCAGGTGTTCTGGAACGAACATGGAAGGCGAATCGTCGCGTCCAGGACGCAAACGTTGGCGAGGATAAGGTAGTTGTCTATTTCTGGTGTATGGTTGTGGTGCCTGCTGAGGCTCTGTGACTCGTCTGGTGTCGATGATCTCAAGCTCATCGTCCCCTTCTGTGAGGTCGATAATATCCCCCAAAACTTGGGCATCACTTCGTCCGAGTTGTGGCGGTCTTGACATGAACCGCGCGTTCACACCACCCATGTTAGGCTCTCCAGCGTCATCTGTGAGGTCGATGATAGTTTGTGAGGTGCGGTGCTCAAGACTGGGTCGTTGGAGCGCCCGAGGCTCCGGCATGTTATCCTGTGGGTGGTAACTTGATTGTGAGGCCTGATTATGAGGATGTGACATGCGACGCCTTTCGAAAAAACTGGGAGGGTTATCTAGCGGTCCAGAAGGCATAGGATGACCGAAAAAGAAGGGAGAAGGCGAAAGGCTAGCGTGTTGGGACATTTCATCGAAGGTCCGCTGAAGTATAGTTAGCTGAGCCGAGCGGCAAAATGTCACGGAGGCACGAACCTTATGACGCTGCTGCTCTTGAGGCCATGAGTCCATGGCATAGATTTTTAGTCGAGCATTCAAAGTAGTCCTTGCTACAGCAGCTGGAGGACGATCGCTGGAATTTCGAAGCGTTGTCGCGATGCAATGACCAGTGGCGGCTTTGTGTGTTGGTGGAGTGAAGTGAATCAGTGAGTTCCACTAGCCTCGAGCCGCCCGTCACCCCTCGCTTAGGCCTGTCGTCACACGGAACTTAGCAATCTCTTCACATTCGCCGATGCCATTTTTATTTTTATATTTCCGTGTTTTACGGCCACCACACTTGTACCGATTGAGAATCTCCTCTCTTTAGGTTTTCAATCGGCCTGCCGGCACAAAATGCAGTAAAGGTGTTTTAGAATCCAATTACGACTTATTATTAATCACAGAATACGACCGCGCCAAAGGTCGTACGATACACATTTTGATATCGACTATGGAGATAACGAGCATGCAGGAGCTTCTCCGATAAAGCCC
>Ga0335075_10004391_pt1 | contig 22086 bp, 13 predicted proteins | sample Lox_Sample_24_FD_206723 | JGI IMG/M metagenome (GOLD analysis project Ga0335075, IMG submission 206723) | Soil microbial communities from Loxahatchee National Wildlife Refuge, Florida, United States - Lox_Sample_2.4 | ecosystem: Environmental > Terrestrial > Soil > Wetlands | place: USA...
CCTGCGCCGTGCTCCGGGGCGACCACGGGACGATCACCGTCGGCGCCCGGACCTCGGTCCAGGACGGCACGGTCGTGCACACCACCGCCCGCTGGCCGACGGCGATCGGGGACGACTGCGTGGTCGGCCACAACGCGCACCTGGAGGGGTGCGTGATCGAGTCGGGCTGCCTGATCGGCTCCGGCTCGGTGACGCTGAACCGGGCGGTCGTGGGCGCGGGGTCGATCGTCGCCGCGGGAACCGTGGTGCCGGAGGGGTTCGTCGTTCCGGCCCGGTCGCTGGTGGCCGGCGTGCCGGCCGCGATCAAGCGATCCGACGTGGACCCGACCTGGATCGAGTTCGCGGTCAAGAGCTACATCGAGACCGCACGCCACCACCGGAACGGGCTGCGCCGGCTGAGCTAGATTCCGCGATCCGACACGAACCGCAGGAAACCGATCTGGGGCGTCGGATCGTTATCGATGTGAGCTGCATAAGGCCAGCAACAGGGGTATCAGGTAGGGTGCCGTGGATATTGACGTCAGCCTCGACTATGGGCTCACCCTGCTCGCCGCGCTACTCGTCGGCACCGGTTTCGTGCTGCAGCAGTACGCGGCCCAGCGGGAGCCCGACTCGCGGTTCCTGTCGCTGCGGCTGATCCTCGACCTGTTCCACAAACCTCGCTGGCTGCTCGGCATCGGCTGCATGGTCGTCGGCCAGGTGCTGGCGGCGTGGTCGATCGGCAACCTGCCGCTGGCGTTCGTCGAGCCGCTGCTCACCACCAACCTGGTCTTCGCGCTGCTTGTCGCGGTTCCGATTGCGAAGGCGAGGCTCCGGTTCTGGGAGATCGCCGGCGCGCTGGTGCTCTGCACCGGAGTGGCGCTGCTGTCGGTGTCGCGGTCGGCCAAGCCGATCGGCCTGTCGTTCGGGTCGTTCTCGCACTGGCCCGCCGCCGCCGCGATCGCGTTCATCGCGTTCGTCTGCGTCCAGGTCGGGCGACGGCGGCCCGGCCGGGCGCGGGCGATGCTGACCGGCGCCGCCGCCGGGCTGATCTTCGGCATCCAGGACGCGCTGACCAGGCAGACGCTGCAGGGACTGCATCGCTTCGGGTTCGGCGGCGTGCTCCTCCACTGGGCGCCGTACGCGCTCGTCGGCGCGGGCGCGCTCGGCATCTGGCTGATGCAGAGCGCGTTCAGCTCCGGCCCGCTGAACGTCTCGTTGCCGGCCATCTCGGCCGGCGAGCCGGTGGTCGGGATACTGCTTGGGGTGGTCGTGTTCGGCGACCGAGTCCAGGACACCCCGGGAGAGCTGGCGATCTACACCGGAGGGCTCGCCGCCCTGGTCGCGGGCGTGATCATGGTCAGCCGCTCCCCGGCGCTCTCCCAGCTCCGCGCGTGGACCGAGGAGAATATCCCGTCGCTGCCGCCGCTCCCGCACGTGCCCGTGCCGCACGTGCCGAGGCTGCCGCTCGAGCTGCCGGGGCTGCACGGCGGCTGGTCCGACGACAACGGCGACGCGCCCGACGGCCCCGCGCCCGACGACGCGGCGCAGCAGGAGGAGCTGCCGCCCCCCGGCGTCGAAGCCGCGATCACGCGCAGGCGCAGACGATTCCGCCGACCCCCCGGCCCGGTCTCCGACCTGCGCGGATTAGCCCGTTTGACCCATGGCGGGTTAAAGGGGCTGCCGGGGCCGGGGCTTGGGGCGGGCCGATGAGGCCCAGCCGCGCGGGGCGGCGTCCCTGCTGCCGTTCCCGATGAACCGCTCGAGGGCGGTGCCGACGCCGCCCTCGTCGGAGATCAGCTTCCTGATCGTGACGATCATCGTCGGCATGGCCCAGAAATCGCCGCAGACCCAGAGGATGGCCGCGCCGATCTGCTGGTCGGCGAACGGCGGCAGGGTCACCCCCGGCACGTGGTCGTAGGCGCTGTAGACCGAGTGGGTCGCGAAGATGGACAGCGCCATCGCGATGGCGATCATCACGATGTTGGTGGCGACCAGCGCGGCGGCCCGGCCGAGCACCGGCATCCGCGACCGGAACGGCGGCGACGGGATGAACTGGAGCCAGAACAGCACCCCGGCCAGGAAGAACGACGAGTGCATCAGCCAGATGTGCACCAGCTGGTTGTTCTCCGCCAGGTCGAACAGGACCGGGAGGTGCCAGAGCACCATGACCGCGTTGAAGATCACCACCGCCACGACCGGCCCGGTCAGGAAGTGGAAGAGGGCCCGGATCGGCCGCGACCAGCCGCCCGCAAGCACCGACCGCGTCACCGCCTGCCCGGATCGGCCGGGCAGCCCGTCCAGCAGCGGCTGCCCGGGCGCGCCCGCCACCACCAGCGACGGCGCCGCGAACATCAGCAGCAGGTGCTGCACCATATGCACGATGAAGTAGGAGCTTGACCAGTAGTCGATCGGTGAATCGACCGCGATCAGCAACACCCCGAGGCCGCTGTAGAACCACAGCGACCGGATCCGCCGCTCTCGCGTGCGCTCCGGCCTGGATCGCCTGGCCAGTCGCCAGAGCCCGATTTCGTGCCAGATGACGACGACCGCCACGATGATCACGAACGGGTCGAATGACCAGTTGTCCAGGATGTAGTGCATGCGGGGCCTAACTGACGGGGGCTAGCTGGACGAACCGTACTGAATCGGCACCTTGATTGTCTGCTCCCTGGCCCAGACGGTGGAACCGTGATCGAGCTGCCACACGGTCAGCGTGGCCCCGGAGACGGCCAGCGCGTCGATGGAGGTGCCCGGCCCCGAGGCGAGGACCGACGTGTGGGCGGGCGCCGGGGGAAGCAGCAGCCACTGCTGCCCGGGCCCGCCGATGGTGGCCGCCTGCCCGCCGGGCAGCAGCACCCACATCCCCCCGGCCGACGTCGCGGTTGCCCCCGCCAGACCACCCGACGAGGTGACCGCGCTGGTGACCGGCAGCGGCGGGGACGCCGTCCAGTCGGCGGCGGATGACTCCGCCCCGTCCCCCCACAGCGCGGTCAGCCCGGCCTTGGCCCGCAACAGTGCGGTGCCCGCGCCGAGCCTGACCAGCTGCCCGGAGACCGGCAGGCTGAGCCGCTGCCATCCGTCGTCGGCGGAGTAGGAGAAGAACCCGGCCGAGCCGGACGCGCCGCAGCTTCCTGCGGCGAGCACATCGGTGGGAACCGGGCCGAACGCGATCGAGGTGATCCCCACCGTCCCGCACGTCTGGCCGGCGCGCGAGGCCGCGATCGTGCCCGGCTTAGCCAGCGTCCGCCAGGTATCGCCGGAGTTGGAGCTGGTCTCGATGGTGCCGTTAGTCAGCAGCGCCGCCAGTTGGCGGCCGGAGACGGCGAGCGCGCCGGGTGAGGAGGCTACCCCTTCGCTGATGGGGCCGCCGGTGGACCATGTGCTGCCCGCGTTCGCGGTGGACGCGAGCGGCGTGAATTCGAGATCCTGACTGGGCCGGACCGCCACCGTGAGCCCGCTCTCGGTATCGGTCGCCGCGACCAGTCCGCCGTTGTCGGCGACGCCGGGCGGCGTGACGAGCTGCCAGGTCGGGGACCCGGCCGGCCGGACAAACACCTCCCAGAACGTTGGATTGGCCGTCATCGGCACGATCGCCCAGGTGTCCTTGGCGGTGCTGAGCGAGGTGGCCAGCGAAACGACCGGGGCGCTGGCCGCCTCCCCGCCGGCCGGCGCGGAGGAGGAGGAGCCGCACGCCGCGAGCGCGACGCTCGACGCGATGGCCGTGGCCGCGGCGACGAGCGCGCTGGCGCTGGCCCGCCGCCCGGTGGTCGCCGTCATTGGTTCTGTCCCATTGATTGGAGCACCGAATCGGCCAGCAACGAGGCGAACGAGGACTTCGTGGCGTCCGTGCCCGGTCCTGGATCGTCGCTGATCTCCTGCTGGATCTCGCCCTGGGCGCTGATCACGAAGGCGATGTCGTTGTGCGCGGCCATCGCGCCGGCCGGCAGGTCCTCCACCTCGATCCCGAAGTGGTGCCAGACCGAGGCGAGCTGGCTGACCGAGCCGGTGAGGTACAGCCAGTTCGGCACGGTGTTGAGCCCTACCTGCGAATCGAACGCCCGCGTGTACGCGAGCGAGGTGTACGTCGGGTTGGCCACCACCGCGACCAGTTCGGTGTCGCTCGCCTTGGACCCGAGGAGCGTGTCCGCCACCCGCATCTCCGCGGCGATGACCGGGCAGTCGGTGGTGCAGACCGGGTCAAGGAACGCAAGCAGGACGACCTTGCCGCGCAGGCTGGCGAGCGAGACCTGCCGCCCGGTCTGGCTGGTGAGCGTGAAGTTCGGTGCGGGGCTGTCGAGCTGACCGTTGGTCCCCGCGATCGCCTCCGCCGTGATCGGGTCCGCGGTCTTGTTCACCGAGGCGAACGCCATCGGCGCCGCGCCCACGATGATCACGCCAAGCGCCGCGAGCCCGGCGATTACCCTAAGCGGCGCCCCCGCGAACGCGCGCACCGGGCCGGATAGCCACCCGGGAAGCGGCGCAGTCCCGGTTGACGCCGATGCGACCGCCGCGGCCTCGGGCTCATCGGCAACCGCGACCGCCGCCGGTTCCGCTGTCGGCTGCGGGGTCAGCCCGAGGTAGCCGACGGTGAACAGCAGGATCAGCGGGATCATGTTGTTCGGGTCGGTGCCGAGACCGCCGAGGAAGCCGAGATCCTCCACCAGCACCCAGTCGGCCAGGCAGAACACGGCCGCGCCAAGGACGGCGATGCGGGCCAGTCGCGGGTCCGAGCGCGCCGCGCTCAGGCAGAACGCGGCCCCCGCCGCCGCCAGAGCGATCACCGCGACCAGGTTCACCGCGAACCCGTTCGACTCGGCGAAGCTGCCGAAGCGGGAGACGATCACCTCGAGCGCGTGCGGCTGCGGCGTCGCTGCCATCGACTGGACCATCGCCGCCAGCGAGCCCGGCCCGCCATCCAGCCTGCCCTGCCAGAAGCCGCGCCCCGGCCAGGCCTGCAGCAGCGCCATGGCGAGGAGGAAGGCCCCGGTTCCGGCGAGTATGAGACGGCCGATCAACTGCCGCGCCCAGACCCGCTCAGGCAGCATGAGCAGGCCGCCGGCCACGGCGTAGATGAGAACCGCGCCCGGCGCGCCGAAGAGCACGGTGAGGCCGGGGGCGAAGATCGCCCCGAACGCCTCGCCGAACGACCAGACGACCAGCCCCCAGGCCACGCTCGACAGTGCCGCGAGCCGGAGCGACCAGCCGCGCACGGCGAAGATCAGCCAGAGCCCGATGCCGACCTGGATCCAGACCGACGACGCGGCGGCCGCGATGGGGTGGTAGTTCCAGACGTTCACGCCGAAGTTCACCAGGCTGACCACCCAGGACGGTGACCCGTCGGCGGCCGGCTGCAGGACCTGGGAGGGCAGTCCGCCGGCCATCTGCGGCTGCGCCTGCAGGATGCCGTCGAGCAGCCACAGGGCGCCGAAGCCGATCCTCAGCACCCGACGCGCGCGCGGCTCGCGCCAGGCCGCGACGGCGCTCTGCCCGCCGACCGCGGTTCGGCTAGCGCGCCACGCGATCAGCATCAGGAAAAAGATCAGCGCGATGATCAGCGCCTGGTGCAGCAGTGCCGAGCGGAACGCCGCGACGAGGATCGGGCTGGCAGGGTTCAGGCCCGAGTTCATGCCAGGCATGCGGCCACCTTACGGGGGGAATCGCCCGCGCCCGGGCCGCGCAGGCGAACATGAGCATAATGTAATTCTGGTCAATCGCCCCTGGTCAGTGGCCGGGAGCGGCACTACGGCGGGGCGGTCAGGAGCGGGCGGCGGTGGTGTTCCGCTTGCCGAGTCCCCAGAGGGCGGCGCTGACGACGGTGATGCAGAACAGCAGGAACGTGACGATGTGGACGCCGCTGCAGTACTCGCAGACCGATCCGATCTGGAACTCAGCGTAAATAAGGTACATCACGAAGCCCATGCCCACGATGACCGACCCAAGCCGGACGATATCGAGCCCGCGGCTGGTGATCCGCAGCGTGCGGCTGCCACGGAAGCGCCAGGCCCACGGCGAGAAGATCACCACCGCGAAGACGTAGAACGCCAAGCCGAGCACGGCGACCGGGAGCACGTTGAAGACCATCGACTGCGAGCTGGTGATGACCGCGGTGCAGTTGAAGGTGCCACCCGTCCCGGACGGGCAGCCGAGCAAGTGCGAGCCGTTGTAGTGCGCGTACGTCTCGTAGGCGGAGATCGCGAGGCCGAGCACGGCCAGCACCACAGAGGTGACCTGCAGCCACAGCGGCGGGCCGGACGGGCGGGCCGGCGCGAACGACTCCTCCGGCTCGGGCGCGACCGCGGTCCGCTTGGGCGAGCGGGCCGCGGTCACGTTGGCCGACTTCCGGGGGCTGGTTGGCGTGGCAGAGACAGCCGGGACCGTTCGGGAGCTAGGGTTTTTGCCGTTTGAGCCGGCGCCGGCGGAGGGCCGGCCGCCCTTGCTCGACGCGGACCGGTTCCTCGAGCGGGCCTTTGAACTTGCCATCGCGGGTCGTCTCCCGTTGCTGTCATCTGCCGTTATCGCCGGCGGGCCGCTGCGCGGCCCGTCCTCTGACTACTTGGCGAGGGTGGTTTCGAGCTTCTGGATGGTGGGCGTGCACGCGGTGGCGGGCTGGTTGTTTGTGAGCGTGCAGATCGCCGCGGTCTCGTAGTTCGCGTTGGCGATGATGGCCTGGCCGACCGAGGACGACGGGTTGCTCATGTCGGTCGCCACCTGCTGCCAGGTCAGCCCGTCCAGCATCGTCGGGGCGAGCGGCGTGAGGTTGCCGACCTGCGCGTACTTGTTGCCGAAGTCGATGTACGGGATGTACGTGCCCGGGTCGTAAGCCGTCTGGAGCTTCTCCTCGGCCGCCGTCGGGGTCTGCAGCGGCGCGTAGGCGACGCTGGTGCTGCTGGAGTTCCCGATCCGGTAGTTGTGCTCAAGCTCGACCGTCACCAGCGAGATGTAGTTGCTCGTGTAGGTCGACCCGTAGAACGTCAGCGTCGGCGTGTTGGGGTCGGTGTCGGTGCTCGACGAGTGCGTGGTGGTGAGGCCGGTGAAGGTGCCGAACCGGCTGAACGCGTTGACCATCGCCCAGCGCTGCGCGGCGCAGAACGGGCAGTACTCGGCGCCCATGAACAGCACCTCGGGCTTGCCGTTCTTGGTCAGCGCCGGGCCGTCGACGGTCGCGAAGTAGGACCCGTCGGTCTGGGCCATGGAGGTAACTTCACTGGGCGTCGTGGCGGCGACGAACATCGCGCTGGGGATGGTGCCGCCCGCGACCTTGTCCGTGACGCTGGTCGGCACGCCGGTGACGTCGTTGACGACCTTGGTCAGGGCGGCGCCGGTCGGGCCGTTACTCGAGGGGGCGGCCGTGCCGCCGCTGCTGTTGCTGTTCAGCTTTATCAGCACGAACGCGAGTACCACGATGACGACGACGAGAATGGACCCGCCGGCCAGGTAGATGCGCTTGCGCTGCTCGGCGCGGCGCTCGGCCTCGCGCTGCGCGGCGATGCGCGCACGCCGGTCCGGTTCCGACTTGGTCCTACTCGCTTTGCCCATGCGCTCATCGTAGGGCGAATTGGCGAGCTAATGGTCCACGAAAAGCTGAGAGAAACCTTAGATCTTGACCTAGATTTTCGCTTGCAGCGCGCGCACCGTCGCCGTGCAGGCGGACGCGGGCTGGTTGTTGGTCAGGCTGCAGATCGCCGCCGTCGCGAAATTGGCGGTGCCGAGCACCGACTTGGCCACCGTGCTCGTCGGGTCGTGCAGGTCATCGGCGATCTGCGCCCAGGTCAGCCCGGACAAGATAGCGGGGTTGTAGGACGCGCCGACGCTCAGGAACCTGTTCCCGTAGTCGATGAACGGGATCGCCCCCTGGTAGGCGGCGTCGTATTTGTTTAGCAGCGCCTGCTGAGCCGCGGTGGGCGGCTGCAGGACGGTGTAGAAGCCGGTGGCCTTGTCGGGGATGTTGGTGTACCCCTCGACCGGGGTGAACGTCACGAACGAGCTCGTGTAGCTGGATTTCGCGAACGTCCAGGTCGGGGTCAGCGGGTACGGCTCGGCGTTGCCCCCGCCGTCCTTGGCCGCCGACCGGATGGGGGCGAGCCCGCTGAACGTGCCGAACCGGTTGAGCGCGACGATCAGCGCCCACCGCTCGGCCGCGCAGTAGGGGCAGTACTCGGCGCCGATGTAGAGCACTTCGGGCTTGCCCCCGCTGGTCAGCGCCGACCCGGTGATCGAGGTTGGGTTGGCCGCCGTCGTACCCGCCCCGACCTGGTCCAGCGTGGCGGCCGGGACCGACGTGAGCTGGCCGATCACCGCAGTGAGGGCGCTGCCGGTCGGCGCGGGGGCGGTACTGCCGGACGTGGAGCCCGAGGAGCCGCCGTTGGAGCTGGCCAGCACGAAGGCCACCACTACCGCGATGACCGCCACGATCGAGCCACCCGCCAGCCACAGCCGCCTCTTCCGCACCTGCGCGCGCTGTTCGGCCGCCCGCTTCGCGGCCAGCCGCTCCCGCCGGTCCCCGCCACGCTCGACCATCAGCCGCTCAGCCCCCAAGTGCTACATAAAGTCACTGACTATCGCGCATTGTAGCGGAGAGGGAGCCGCCGCCGACGCCCTGGCATAGGCCGAGGCGGCCCAGCGGGCCGACCCCCATGGCACGGAAATGAGGGGGGATGCCATGAGGGTCGGCTGCTGGCGGCGTGAGCACCAGGGGGGGATGGCGCCCACGCCGGTTCTGGGGAGGGCATGACGCCCGCCAGCGGCGACCGGGGCCGACGGGCATCACTGCGGGCCGGGCCGACGATCGCTGGTCTAGTGATAAACGGGCTGCCTCTAGTCGATCTAGATATTTTCTAGATGCCTGCCGCCGAGTCCGGTAATCTCCGTACCTGTGCGAGCTGGTTGCGCCGCGTAGTTGGCGTGCCCGGGGCACGCGGACGGACGCGGCACGAGAGGGGCGGCTTGCGGTGGTTCCGCTGCGGGTAGGTGTGCTCGGACCGGTGACCGTGTGGCGGGACGGCCGGGAGCAAGCCGCAGGTCAGCCGCGGCAGCTGGCGGTGCTCGGGGTGCTCGCGACCCGTGCGAACCGGGTGGTCTCGCGCGGCGAACTGGTCGATGCGGTCTGGGGAGATCAGCCGCCCGCCAGCGCCGAGGGCGGTATCTACACCTACGTGGCCGGGCTGCGCCGCGTCATCGAGCCGGACCGGCCGCGCCGCGACGACCGATCGCGGCCGGTGCGTGCCACCACGATCGTCTCCGGAGGCGGCGGCTACCTGCTCAGGCTGAGTGCCGGCGCTCTCGATGCGGAGCAGTTCGAGCGGTGCCTGGTCGCGGCCCGCGGGCTGCGGGCGGACCGCGACCTGGGCGGCGCGCTACGGGCGGTGGACGAGGCGCTGGCGCTCTGCCGGGGGCTGCCTTACGCCGGGGTGCCCGGCCCGTTCGCCGAGGCAGAACAGCGGCGGCTGACCGAGCTGCGGACCACGGCGATCGAGGAGCGGGCCGAGCTGATGCTGGCCCAGGGACAGGCCGCTGCGGCGGTGCCTGAGCTGACCGCGCTGGCGGCCGCGCACCCGCTCCGCGAGCAGGCCACCGGGCTGCTGATGATCGCCCTCTACCGGTGCGGCAGGCAGGCCGAGGCGCTGCGCGTCTTCGGCGAGACCAGGGCGCGGCTGGCCGAGGACCTTGGCATCGACCCCGGCAGCGAGCTGACCAGGATCCACCGGCAGCTGCTGGCGATGGACCCGGCGCTCGACGGCCCGGTCATCGCCCCGCCGGTCACGATCGGGGCGGTGGCGGGCGATCCGGGTTCCGCGACGGCGGCGGCCGGCCGAGCGGACGGGGCCGCATCCGCCCCGGCCAGGCCGGCCACCACGCAGCCGGCGCTGCCGGTGCCCAGTCCGGCCCAGCTGCCGCCCGAGGTGGCCGGCTTCGCCGGCCGGACCGCCGAGCTGCACTGGCTGCACGGGCTGCTGCCCGGCTTCGCCGCCGACGTGTCCCCGTCCGCCGACGTGTCCCCGTCCGCCGACGTGTCCCCGTCCGCCGACCCGTCCCCGTCCGCCGACCCGTCCCAGCCCGCCGACCCGTCCCAGCCCGCCGACCCGCCCCAGCCCGCCGGCCCGGCCCAGCCCGCGGACGGCCCGCCGGAAGGACGGCCGGACGGCCAGCCGAGCAGCGTGGTGGCGCTGATCACCGGCACGGCGGGGGTCGGCAAGACGACGCTCGCGATCAGGTTCGCGCGCCAGGCCGCGTCCCTGTTCCCCGACGGCCAGCTCTACGTGAACCTGCGCGGGTTCGACCCGGCGAGCGCCCCGGTGCCGCCCGGCACCGCGCTGCAGGGGTTCTTCGACGCGCTTGACGTGCCGCCCAGGCACGTGCCTGCCAGCCTTGACGCGCAGAGCGCGCTGCTGCGCACCCTGCTCGACGGCAAGCGGCTGCTGCTGCTGCTTGACAACGCGCACGACGCCGACCAGGTCCGGCCGCTGCTCCCCGGCAGCGCCGGCTGCCTGGTCCTGGTCACCAGCAGGTCCCAGCTGACCGGGCTGGTGGTGGCGGACGGCGCCCGCCCGCTGCCGCTGGGCGTGCTCGACGACGTCGAGGCGGCCGAGTTGCTGGCCCGGCGGCTCGGATCCGAGCGCGTGAGCGCGGAGCCCGAGGCGATGGCGGCGCTGGTCGAACGGACCGCCTGGCTGCCGCTGGCGCTGAGCGTGACCTGCGCGCGGGCGGCGTCGCGGCCGGGCGCGGCGCTGGCCGACGTGGCCGCCGAGCTCGCCGATGCGCGCGGCAGGCTGGACGCGCTGGGCACCGGCGAGGTGGCAACCGATCTGCGCGCCGTCTTCTCCTGGTCGGTGGCCAAGCTCAGCGTGCCCGCCGCAAGGGCGTTCCGGCTGCTCAGCCTGCACCCGGGTCCGGACATCTCCGCCGCCGCGGCGGCCAGCCTCATCGCCGTCAGCCCGCCGCAGGCGCGGGCCGCGCTGGCCGAACTGGTCCGCGCCTCGCTGCTCACCGAGGATGCGGCCGGCCGGTTCGGCTGCCACGACCTGCTGCGCGCCTACGCGGTCGAGCTCTCGGCCCGCGCCGACAGCGAGGCCGAACGCGACGCGGCCCGCCACCGGATCGCCGACCACTACCTGCAAACCGCGCGCGCGGCCGCGAACCGGGTCTTCCCCGCGCGCGGCCAGGTCCCGCTGCCGCCGGTCCAGCCGGGCGTCACCGCCGAGGAGTTCGGCGCCGCAGGCAGCACGGCCGATGCCTCCTACGAGGCGGCGCTTGGCTGGTTCAGTGCCGAGCAGCGGGTGCTCCGCGGCGTCCTCGAGCTCGCCGTCGCGCACGGCCTTGACCAGCACTGCTGGAAGCTGGCCTGGTACTGGGCGCCGAAGCTGAAGCGACGCGGTCGGCTGCATGAGGTGCTCACGGTGCAGCGGCTGGCCCTGGCGGCGGCGGACCGGCTGGGCGACACCGACGCGCTCGCCCACGTGCACTACGACCTGGGCCACGTGAGCGCACGGCTCCGCGACTACCAGGCGGCCGACCCGCACCTGCGGCGGTCGCTCGCGCTTTTCATCGAGCTCGGCGACCGGGCCGGCGCCGGGCAGGCCCAGCACGGGCTTGCCCTGCTGCTCAGCCAGCAGGACCGTAACGCCGAGGCGCTCGAGCACGGCCTCGAGGCGCTGCGACTGCGTCGGGCGTTCGCCGATTCGGCGGCGGTCGCCTACTCGGAGAACATGGTCGGCTGGATCCGCGCCCATCTCGGCGGGCACGAAGAGGCGCTTGTGCACTGCCGTCGCGCGCTCGAGCTGCACCGCGAGTCCGGCAGCAGGTCCGGCGTGGCCGACACGCTGGACAGCATCGCCTACGTGTACGCCCGGCTAGCCGACTACCCGCGGGCGACCGACCACTACGAGCAGGCGCTGGCGATGTACCGGCACATCGGCGACCCGGAGGGAGAGGCGAGCTCGCTCCTCCACCTAGGGGACGTGCAGCTCGCCGAGGGACTGTCCCGAGCGGCCCGGCGCAGCTGGGAGCGGTCGCTCGCGCTGCTGGCCAAGATCCCCGGCGCGGACGCCAGCGAGGCGACGTTCCGCCTGGCCTGCCGGGTCGCCGGCGGCTCGCTGGCTTCCTGAGCCACACCGGTCAGCCGCACGGTCGTGTCCCAATGATGCTGTAAAATTACAGAGCGCCGTCAGCTACGTTTCGTCGGAAGAGGTGCTAACGCTGGACACGCTCAACCGTGCCTTGCTGCTGGAGAACATCCACCCGGACGCGACGGCTCGACTGACTAAGGCTGGCTATCAGGTCCAGACCATGCCCCGCGCGCTCGGCGAGGACGACCTCATCGAGGCTCTGCCCGGGGTCAGCCTGCTCGGCATCAGGTCCCAGACCCAGGTCACCGACCGCGTCCTGGCCAGCGCCGACAGCCTGCTCGCGGTCGGGGCGTTCTGCATCGGCACCAACCAAGTCGATCTGAACGCCGCCGCCAAGCGCGGGATCGCCGTGTTCAACGCGCCGTTCTCCAATACCCGCTCCGTCGTCGAGCTGGCGATCGCCGAGATCATCTCGCTCGCCCGGCGGCTGCCGGCCAAGAGCGTCAAGATGCACGCGGGCGAGTGGGACAAGTCCGCCAAGGGCGCCCACGAGGTCCGCGGCCGCAAGCTCGGGATCGTCGGCTACGGCAACATCGGCACCCAGCTCTCGGTCATCGCCGAGTCCCTCGGCATGTCCGTGTACTTCTACGACATCGCCGACCGGCTGGCGATGGGGAACGCGCGCCGCTGCTCGTCCCTGGAGGAGCTGCTCGAGTCGGTCGAGACCGTCACCCTGCACGTGGACGGCCGGGCCGGCAACCACGGGTTCTTCGGCGAGGAAGAGTTCGCCCGGATGAATCCGCGGTCGATCTTTCTGAACCTGTCGCGCGGGTTCGTCGTCGATCACGCCGCGCTGCGCAGGAACATCGAGTCCGGGCATATCGCGGGCGCGGCCATCGACGTGTTCCCGAGGGAGCCCAAGGCCAACGGCGAGGAGTTCGTGTCCGAGCTGCGCGGCCTCGAGAACGTCATCCTGACCCCGCACATCGGCGGCTCGACCGAGGAGGCGCAGCAGGACATCGGCGAGTTCGTCTCCGGCAAGCTGGTCGATTTCGCCGGCGGCGGCGCCACCGCGATGTCCGTCAACATGCCGCACGTCGCGCTCCCGACCGTGCCCGGCACGCACCGCCTCGTGCACCTGCACCAGAACGTCCCGGGCGTGCTCGCCTCGATCAACCGGGTGCTGGCCGACCACGGCGTCAACGTCGAGGGCCAGCTGCTGCGCACCCGCGACGAGCTCGGCTACGTGATCACCGACATCGGCACCAGCTACACCGACGAGGTGCTGAACGAGCTGCGCGACATGGACGTCACGATCCGGCTCCGCACGATCGAGTCGGAGTAGGACCCCAGCGTCACCCGACCTTGTACTCGTACGGGATCGCGACCAGCTGGCTCCCGGACAGGAACTGCAGCGAGTCGACGAAATCGTCGACGTAGAGGACCCCCCGGACCTCCGTGCCCGCCTTGCCCGACGGCTTGATGGTGAGCGTCAGCGTCCTGGTCTGCCCGGGGTTGACCTGGAACAGGTTGTAGGACGCGGACCGGGCGAGCGACGCGACGCCGAACGTCCAGAAGTCGCCTTCCGGCGAGGTCGCCGTCGGGTCGAACGCCTCGGTGGTCGCGCGCATGGTCATGCTCGCCGTCGCCGCGGCCGCCTTGCCCGCGCCGAAGGGGCCGGCCTCGGACGGCACCGCGAACCAGAGACCCTGGGTGACCGGGGTCGTCGCCCGGCCGAGCGGGAAGCCGGCCGTCGCCGCGACGCCCGACGTGCTCTCCTCGTCCGGGTCGCCGGGGAACGGCCCGAAGTCGAACATCACCGGCCGGCTCGACGTCGCGGTGGCCGACACGCTGTGCGTCATCGTCGGCACGATCCACTCCGGCGGGTCGGCCGAGGCGGCTAGCGGCAGCTTCAGGCCCTTGACCGCGTCCTGCGGCGCCAGCGTGTAGGTGGCCAGGCCGGGGCGCCGCGCGTCGAGGAAGACGTCCTCCGGCGCCGCGCCCGTGTTGTCGAGCTTGATCTGGTAGCTGTACGGCTTCCCCGCCTTGAGCGTCGTCCGGGCCGAGGCCGGCAGCTTGCCGCGGCTCCACCGGACCGCGTTGAGCCTGATCAGCCCGGTGAACGGGTCGGTCAGCTCGTTGCCGGGGACGGGCGAGGTGAAGTCGATGATCAGCCGCCAGACCCCGGCCGTCTCGTCGGACGTGTACAGCGACAGCTGCCGCTGAGGCGACTCGACCGGCACCCCGCTGGCGGTGAACCCGGTAGTCAGGTAGTTCGATCCGTAGCCCATGGTCTGGCCGTCAGGCGAGATCAGGTACGCGCTCACCTGGTTTTCCTGGTCGTTGCCGAGTACCACGTTGACCTCGAGGTCCCGCAGCATCACCGGCAGGTCGGACGGCACCGCGAACGAGTAGGACTCGACCTGGCCCTCGCCCGGGGCGCGCCCGTTCCCGCCGGTCAGCACGCCGCTGAACGTGCCGCCGGCGCCCAGCCCGACGTCGACCAGGCCGCGCAGGGTCACGGGCACGCTCACCGTCCCCCCGCCGGCCGGGCCGGCCGCGAACTCGATCGCGCCGCTTGAGTCGCCCGCCCCGGCCGGCACCACCGCGGACACGCGGACGGTCCTGGAGCCGCCGGGGGCCAGCGTCACCGACGACGGCGACACCGACCCGAAGGAGGAGGTGCGCGCGACCGACGCCCCGAACCGCACCGCCGCCGCCGTGCCGCCCGCCATGGACTCGTCGCTGAAGATCTCCGCCGTCCACGCCCCGGCCGCCGGGTGCAGCACCTGGGCGCTGCCGTAGCCGTCGGCGCCCTGCGGCAGCGAGTGCGCCGCCAGCCGCCCGGACGGGTCGACCAGGACGAGCCTGACCCGCTTGTTGGGGTGGCTGGCGCCGGCCGCGGTCGACGGCCAGGCGATCGAGCCGTTGAGCAGCGCCTGGCCGGCTGGCACGGTGAACCGCACCGCGGCGTAGTTGGCGGCCGTCCCCGTCCAGCTGGTGAAGTGCGCGCTCCGGCTGTCGCTGAGCGTTACCGTGGCCTGCTTGACCACCGAGTCGGCGGTGAACCCGCGCCCGGCCACGGCCACCTTCTGGGTCCTGGCGCCGGTGTTGGTCACGGTGACCGACCAGTGCGCGGTCGCCCCGGGCTTGCCCACGTAGTTGAGCTGGTTCGACGACAGTCGCAGGGTCTCGCCGATCGGGTCGCGGCGCGGCCTGTAGGAGGCCAGCTCGACCGCCTTGAGGCTGTTCAGCAGCCCGGATCCCTGCTCGGTGGCGGGCGCGCCGAGGTCGGTGGCGGTGGACAGCAGGATCTGCTTCACGATGGCCGGCGTCGGCGTGGACCCGCCGTGGGCCTTGCGGTAGGCCTGGATGACCAGCGCCGCCGCCCCCGCGACCTCGGACGCGGACTCGCTCGTCCCGCCGGACTCCTCGACCGGCGAGGCCCGGCCGAGGAAGTTGACGCAGTCGGTGTACTTTGCCACATCGGCCGTGCAGGAGGCGAAGGACAGGTCGCCGGGCGCCACCAGGTCCAAGGTCCGTCCGTCCTGGGTGTAGCCGCCGCTGGAGAGCGCGCTGATGTTGTTGTTCTGCCACCCGACCGGTGCGAACTTGTCCGCGCCCGCGTAGTCGGTCTGCGCGTAGAACCGGAAGTCGGTCGACGCGCCGACCGAGATGACGTTCGGGTCGGCGGCGGGGGAGCCGATCGTGTTGAACGGCCCGGCGTCGCCCGCCGCGACGACGACGGTGACGCCGGCCGCCACCGCCATGTTGTTGAACTCCTCGACCGCGTCCAGCGAGGACACGTCCGGGAAGGGATTGGAGCCGAACGACTCGTTGAGCACGTTCACGTGCTCGGTGTCGACCGCGTAGTCGATCGCCTGCAGGAACCCGGACGTGGTGGAGGTGTCGTTGCTGCTGAACACCTTCAGCGCGACCAGCGAGGCGCCGGGCGCCACCCCCTCGATCCGGATGTCGCACGCGCTGCCCGGTGACTGCGCGCCGAACCCGGCCACGTTGTACACCTGCCTGCCCTGCCCGGCGATCGCGTTGGCGTCGATGAACGCCTCGCCGCCCTCGGTCGCGGCCGCCGTGCCCTGCCCCGTGAAGTCCGCGTAGCGGCCGATCACGGGCTTGCCGCCGCGCTGAAGGTTGACGTTGCCTGGATCGATGCCGTCGGCCAGGAACGCGACCTTCACCCCCGCGCCGGTGAAGCCGAGCGACCGCGCGGTCACCGCGCCCGCCGTCGTCGAGTCGGTTCCGGTGAGGGGCAGCGCGTCGGGCGCGAGCTGCGGGGTCGTCGCCGAGCAGGTCCCTGGCGGCGTCTCGACGGTGGACGCCGCAGGGCCGGCCGCGGCGGGCGCGTCGGTGGCGGCGGGCGCGTCGGTGGCGGCGGCCGGACCGAGGATCGGGCTGTCCGGTATCACCGCCGTGACCCCCGGGCTGTCGGTCAGCGTCGCCACGGCGGAGCTCGGCACCCGGGCCGCGATCGCGTCAACCAGCGCGTACCGGTGCACATCGGCCGCGCCGAGCTGCGCCAGCTGATTGAGGTAAGGCGCCTGGGCGGCCTGCACAAGCGCAAATCTTCGGTTCGAACGGACCGTGGCTCCGCCCCCGGCGGCCGGCTGGTTCTTGAGGAAGACGATGACCGGCACGGTGGTGCCCGTCACGGTCGGCGCTGCGGGCGATCCCGTCGCGGCGACCGCCGGGACCGCCGGGACCGCCGCGACCGCGGCGAGCGCCAGCGCCACCGCCGCGCAGATCCCGGTGCCGGCCAGCCCGGCGCCAACTGCCCGTGCGGTGCCGCCCGCTTGCGCCCGTGCGGCGCCTGCGGTCGGTGAGATTCCGCGCATCCGTTCGCCCCCGTTCGCGTCTGCGTGCATGCCATCGCATCGCGGGCGAAAGGCGGCCGCGACCCGACACGATCGCGCAGCAGCTTACGGAGAAATCAACGGTCAGGCCCCGAAAACACGCCGACCTGAGCAGGATGTCTTCCCTGCTCAGGTCGGTAATTGAAACGTATGTCCGCTATGCCCCAGCCAGTAGCGGCGGGAGCGAGGAAACGGTCCGTTCGGCATGATGCATTTCCGCCGCCGCCACTAGGGCGCGGAACAGCCGGGGATCGGTCCCCATCTCTGGATGCCACTGCACGCCGACCAGGAACTCTCCCGGCGTGGTGGACTCGATGCCCTCGATGATGCCGTCGTCCGCCCACGCGACCGCGGTCAGGCCGGCCCCGACGATGTCCACCGCCTGGTGGTGGTGGGTCGGCACCTCGAAGAACTCCCCGCCGGGGAGGATCGACGAGATGATCGTGCCGCTGGTGACGCGCACCTTGTGGGAGCCGAACCCGTCGGCCGGGCCGCTGTGGGCGTCGTGCCCCACGAGCTCGGGCACGTGCTGGTGGAGGGTGCCGCCGCAGGCGACGTTGAGCATCTGCGCGCCCCGGCAGATGCCGAGCAGCGGAACGCCCTGGCGGACGCAGGCCTCGGCGACGGCCAGCTCCCAGGGGTCCCGGTCACCCGCGGTGATAACCGTCCGCGGATGCTTGGGGGCGCCGTAGATGGCGGGATCGATGTCGCCACCTCCGGCAATCACAAGGCCGTCAAGGACGGCCACGGTCGCCTCGGCTTCCGCCTCGTCGCCGCCGGGCGGGAGCAGAACCGGACGCCCCCCGTTGTCCCGGATGGACGTGACGTAGCTGAACGGCAGCAGGGCACCCTCCTCCGACCAACCACGCCAGTCGGCGTTGGTGTGGTACGTGGTGATGCCTATAGTCGGCGCCATTTGTCCCCTTCTGCGATAGAAGCGCACCGAACCACCTTCAAGGCCCCCCAACAACGACCGGGGAGAAGACAACCTCGGAACTCCCGGTGCTCCATTGGCCCCGAGGCGACGACCCCCCGTAACCCCCCCGAGGGATAGTCGTCAGCTGGGGAAGGCGGGCGAGATGCCGAAAATAGAGGTTACTAGCGATGCGCTCGCCATCGCTGCCGATCGCGGATACTTACCCAACGTAACCGACTTTATGTGGAGCGCGGCCGCCGTTTTGGCGGCCCGCTCGCTAGCGCCACCAGGGGCGGCTGCGGATCTCCCCCATGTGCAGCGCGGGCTCGCTCACCGTCTGGGCGCTCTTGCTCAGGTGGTGCAGGTGCTCCTGGACCCAGAGCAGGTGCGGGTGCGGAAGTTCCTGCACGGGGGGCGGCGCACTGGCCCCGTGGTCACCCTCGGTGACGCCGACCGCCAGCGGCTGCCTGGGCACGGCCGCCGCGATGAGCACGGGCGCGGGAATCTCCGTCAGCTCACCCGGTCCCGGACGGCTCACTTCTCCCGCCACCGCGTTGTAGAACCCGGCCAGCCCTTGAGCCGCGAGCTTGAGGCTGGTGCAGGCGGGCGCGCCCGCGTACTCGGCCGACCCCTGCAGCGGCACACAGGCGCTCCAGCGGCCGGTCTCCGGATCAGGGCCGTGGCCGTTCGGCTCAACCGGCACCGCGGGCCGCAGCGTGGCCAGGCTGTGCGCGGTCAGCCGGAGCCTGGTCGAGGCGTTGACCAGCGTCCACAGGTCTTCCTTGGTCAGCCGCTTGCTGCCCTGCTCGGTCAGGAACCCGCGCACCGCGTCATCCAGCCTGATGGCCGCGCTGGCGGCGGCGGCCGAGGCGGCCGGCGGCACCACCACCTCGCTCAGCGCCCAGTCGACCGCCTCGGTCAGGAACTCCGCGCCCGACCGGAACGAATCGGCCAGGTCGGCGCCGACCACGGCAGAAACGCCACGCGGCCACAGCAGCAGGCCGACCGCGACGCTCACGCCGCAGCCGATCGCCACGTCCTCGACCCGCAGCAGCCCGACCGTCCAGCCCACCGGGTCGAGCAGGTTGAACAGCACCACCACGGTCACCGTGAAGGCCGCCTGCCCGACCAGGAACGGCGTGGTGCCCGGGGCGTACGCGGCGACCAGCACCGCCACCGGGAACACCGCCCACAGCGCGTCGGGATCGGTCCCGATCCCGACCAGCAGCGCCGCGCCGATCACGAACCCGACGACGGTCCCCGCCAGCCCGCGCCACGCCGTCGACCCGGTCGCCGAGGCGCTGGTGCGCAGCACCGACAGCGTGCCGAGGACAACCCAGAACGCGTGCTGTACCCCGGTCGCGTCGGCCACCGCGACCGCCGCCGCGAGCGCGATCGCCGCCCGCAGCGAGTTGAGGAACCAGACCGAGCGGACCGACGCGTGCCGCCGCACCAGCGTCGCCGCCGTCGTGACCGAGGCGGCCCCGGGCGCGCGCGCCAGCGCGGCGGCGGCCCGGGCGGGCGCCGACCCGGGCTCGGCCCCGGGCGACTCGTACCAGTGCCGCCGCGCGGCCTCGATCGTCTCCTCCGACGCGCGGTGGCTGACGATCAGAGCGTCGGCGGCGACCGACCGGGCCACGACCGAGAGGGCCTGCGCGTGCACCGCCTGCGCGGCCGCGACCCGTGCGTCCGGCTCGCCGGCCCGGCCGGACAGCTCGCTGAGGTGCTCGGCCGAGGCGGCCCGGGCGCTTTCGATCGCGTCGAAGTCGGGCTCCGCGTCCCGGCCGGTCAGCAGCGCCTGCGTGTCGCTGAACAGGTCGGCCGAGCGCAGCAGCAGCGCCCGGTCCTCCGGGCAGCTCTGGGTCAGGTCGATGTGCCCGTCGAACGCCTCGGCGACCTGCGTCGAGCCCCACTCGAGGAGCTGCACCATGCTCCCGAGGGCCTGGTCGGAGGTGGCGAGCCCGGTCGGCCGGTACGGCGCCGCCGTGAACGCGGCCCGCAGCCGGCCGGAGGCCGCGGTCATCGCATCGGGACTGGTCACCTCGCCCGCCGCGGCCGCCCGGACCCGGTTGGCCAATTCGCCCGACAGATCGGCGACGGCGGCGCGCAGCCGGTTACCGGGGGAGGGCGGTGACAGCAGCAGCACCGCGATGGTGCCGGCCGCCGACGCCAGCAACCAGCCTTCCAGCCGGCTGGGGATGTCGCCCGCGCCGCCGACCGAGACGACCGGCAGCACGTAGGCGAACATGGCCGCGATGGTCCCCGAGGCGGGATTGGGGCCGATGATCCCGGCGAAGAAGATCGCGAACGTGACCGGGAGCGTGACCACCGCCGCGATCCAGGCCGTGCTGCTGACCATCGTGCCGATGACCAGCGCAAGGCTTCCGACGACGGCGAGCCCTAGGTGCCCGGCGAGCTTGTCCTTCCAGGTCCCGCCGAACGCGGCGACGACCAGCGTCGCGAACCCGCCGAAGGTGGCGAACAACGTCATCTGCGGGTCGCCGACCACCTTCAGGCAGATCGCGAACAGCGCCGGGATGACGAGCGTCGCCCGCAACGCGCGCATTCCGGCCTGCCTGGTCCAAAGCGGCTTCCACCAAGGGCGCATGGGCGTTAATCCTACGTACTGGTGCAGGCCGGGGCCAGTGGGGCTAAGGGTCAGCCGGGCTCGGCAGCTCGATCTCGACCGTCAGCCCGCCCCCCGGGGTGGTGGCCAGCCTGATCGCCCCGCCGTTGGCCGTCACCAGGCGGTGCACGATGGCGAGGCCCAGCCCGGTCCCGTTCTGGCTGCCGGTGGTGTAGCGCAGGAACGCCCGCGACCGCTCCTGCGCGGTCATCCCCGGGCCGTCGTCGGCCACGGTCAGCAGCGTTCCGGTTTCCGTCGCCGTCGCCGAGATGCGGATGGAGCCGCCGCCCGGGCCCGCGTTCGGCTCGGTGAGCGCGTCGATCGCGTTGTCGATCAGGTTGTCCAGGATCTGCTCCAGGTGCCCGGCGCCGAGCGCGACCATCGGCCGCCCGGCCGCGGCGTCCTTGCCCAGGTCGGCGCTCACCTCGGCGATGAGCTTCACGTCGTGGCCGTCGGCGACCGGCTGCCAGGCCGCGACCCGCTCGGCGACCGCCTCGATCACGTCGATGGTCTCAAGCTGCTCGGTCATCGCCTCCGCCCTGGCGGTGGCGAGCAACCCGTCGACCAGCCGCGACAGCCGGGCGATCTCTTCCTGCGCGCCCGCCAGCTCGGCCGCGGTGGCGGGAGAGGCGTCGGTGGCGAGCAGGTCGAGGCGGAGCCGGAGCGCGGTCAGCGGAGTGCGGAGCTGGTGCGAGGCATCCGCCAGCATCGCCCGGTGCCCGTGCACCAGGGCCTCGAGCCGTCCGGCCATCATGTTGAAGGTGGCGGCCATCCGGCGCAGCTCCGGCGGGCCGTAGCCGGTCCTGGCGCGGACGGTGAGGTCGCCGTCGGCGATCTTGCCCGCGGCGGTGTCGAGCCGCGCGAGCGGCCGGCTGACCCAGCGGGCGAGGTAGATGGCGACCAGCACGGCGGCGGCGAGCGCGGCCCCGGCCAGCACGATCAGGTACAGCCAGAGGTTGTCGATGTTCTGGTTGAGCGGGCCGGTGGGCCGCTCGAGGACCACGGTCCCGATCTGCACGCCGGCCAGCCGCCCGGAGCCGTAGACGGTCGCGACCGCGTAGACCGCGTCCTTGGTCAGCTCGGTGGTGGGGCTCTGCTGGTTGGCCGCCTCGCCGGTGAGCTTGTGGTAAATGTGGTACGGCGGCGAGCCATGGGAGAGCCGGGGCACGGGGTCGCCTGCCTTGTTGAGCACCAGCACCTCGTCGCTGTTGCGCTCGGCGTCCTGCATCGCCTCCGACAGCGCCGCGAAGTCGGCGTGGTCCTCGTGCCCGTTTGTCTGCAGCGGCCCCCGGGCGAGCAGCGCTATCGAGCTGGCGGTTCCCGCCGTGTCCTGGACGAACGCGTCCCGCTCGTGGTCGATCGCGCCGAGCGCAAGCGGGACCACCGCCGCGATGAGGACCGCGGCGGTCAGCAGCACCAGCGCCAGCGCGATCCGCCTGGTCACGGCCCGGGCCGCCCGCTCACGCGCTCGCCCCGGTCATCCTCTGGCCCGGCCCGCTCGGTCACGCCTGCGGGTCCCCGGCCGACACCGACTCCCGGTCCGCCAGCCGGAAGCCGTGGCCGTAGACGGTCTCGATCAGCGTGGGGTCGCCGAGCTTGCGGCGCAGCGCCGCCAGGTGCACGTCGAGC
>Ga0335075_10004392_pt1 | contig 22079 bp, 21 predicted proteins | sample Lox_Sample_24_FD_206723 | JGI IMG/M metagenome (GOLD analysis project Ga0335075, IMG submission 206723) | Soil microbial communities from Loxahatchee National Wildlife Refuge, Florida, United States - Lox_Sample_2.4 | ecosystem: Environmental > Terrestrial > Soil > Wetlands | place: USA...
GCGCAGAATCGACGCGCCGCAAGAGGAAGGCGCCTTGAGCCTGCTGACGCCATTCGCCGCGTTTCTGCTCGCCCAAACAATTCATTGCAGTGGCGTCGTCGCAGTACTGGTGTCGGCCCTCGTGCTCGCCTACGCCACGCCGCATGTGACCCGGGCTCGTTCACGCCTCCAGATTTTTGCATTCTGGGATTTCGCGACGTTCGTGATCAACGGCTCGCTATGGGTGTTCGTCGGCACCCAAATGCCTCACGCGGTGCGCAGTATTGCCGGCGTCGACGGCGGGCTTCGGCACGCCGCATTACTGGCTCTTGCCGTCACCGGCGTCATCATCGTGAGTCGGTTTGCCTGTGCGGAAGCCGTCACCATGTTGCTTCGCACGGTGGACAGGCGCGAGGTGCAGCGCACCCGTCGTGTCAGTTGGCGCCACCGCGTGGTATCCAACTGGGCGGGGTTCCGTGGTGCGGTTTCGCTCGCCGCGGCGCTGGCCGTCCCGATGACCACGCATAGCGGTGCCGCCTTCCCGGACCGCAACCTCATCGTCTTCGTCGTCTGCGTCGTGATTCTGGTGACCGTCCTCGTCCAAGGCACCACACTGCCCGATGTCGTGCGCTGGGCCCGAATGCCCGAAGACACAAGTCGCGCTGATGAATTGCAACTGGCCCGCTGCCGTGGCTCTCAGGCCGCTCTCGACGCCCTGCCGGTAGTCGCCGGTGAAATCGGCATCAGCGATGAACTGTTGAAGCGTCTGAAAAAGGAATACGAAGAACACGCGGCGCTCGTCGAAGCCGGCGGCGACGCCGAGGCGCCTAACGAAGTGGCCGAGCGGAACGATCTGCTGCGGCGGGTGCGCCTGGGCGTGCTCGAACACAAGCGCCGCGCCATCATCGAACTGCGCGACCAAAACCGGATCGACGACATCGTGCTGCGCGAGTTGCAGTCGGTGATGGACCTCGAAGAGGTGCGACTGCTCGATCCGGCCGACACCGAGTGACGGCGGGAAGGCCTCACAGCGTCGACACTTTGGCGGCGATCTGGTTGGCGATGTCGACGGCTGAGTTCTTCGGGTCGGGACTGCAGGTGTTGATATCGACGATGACGTTGTTCTTGATCGCTAGCGCCCGGCCACAGGCCCAACCGCCGGCCCGGGCATTTTGTTGCGTTGCAATCGTGCTCAGTGCACCGTTGGTATCTGATATCGGCCCGACGGTCCATTGTGTTCCCGACTGGATGTGGGTGTAGCTGTGGCAGGCCGGCCAACGTAGGGCCGACGTGACCAAGAAGAGGCCGGCCTGTTTGGCGGTGGGGAACAGCACCACCGCTTGCTCGGCGTAATGGGTGAAGTTATCGCCATCGTTCAGCGCCTGATCCCGTACCGCGGTAAAGCCACTGTCGGCGTAGACCTGGGCTTGCGCCGAACCGTCGATGGCAAGACATTCCTTGGGCCGCATAGTGGCACTGTCGTCAGACATCGCATCGTGCTTTCTGGTGATAGCCATTGCGGTCGCGCCCATCACAGGGTTGATCTGCTCCGGGCTGAGCAGCAACGCATCGAGCTCACGCTCAACGACCGGGCGCGGAATGAGCGATATCTTGGTCGTCGTCGATTTGACACTCGCTTGGTTGCTGCCGGCACCGCAACCGGCGCCGAGAACGCAGATGCCGACAACGGCTAACGCGGCCGTTAAATGGCGCATCATTTCATCCCCATTCCCGCCGTAGCCCCAAACCATACCGCGGTGCGATAGCCCTACGACGTTGCCGGCCGGAACTCGCGTGCGTTCAGCCTACCGCGCGCTTAGGCGGCCAATACCAGGGAATTAAGCCAAACTTAGACACCCTTCAGTGATTCCAAATAGGGCTCGGATGGTTTGCGGGATAAGGCTCGCCGCACCGTGCTCCGATCGACTAATCTTCGCCAACGGCATGCGCTCCGCGACGTCTTCCCCGATGTTCTCGATGTGATGCAGTGACCCTGAATCGATGTGGAACATGTCGCCGGCGTTGATGATGAACGAGGAGAACTTGCTGCCGGTGTCAAGTACTGACACCAGTGCGGTGTCCGAAACGCAATAGGTCAGCTCGTTCGCGATGGCATGCCGGTGCGGGTGCCCATCCCGCCGGGGTTGATAACGACCGTTCGATCGACATCCCTTGCAGGATTGGAAAGTTGTCAGCGGTGGCGCGCCGGATCGAGCCCAGCTCGAACTCCTCGACGATCTCGCCTTCGAGCAGTGGCGAGCGCGCCCGGTGGTTGACTGCGGATGCCCCCTACAACGTTGCCGCGCTGCGCGATCCAGGTCCAAGACTCACTTGTGATGGGCCGATAGCTGCCGTTTATCACGCGGGCAAACCTCGAATTAAGTACCGTCGACCCGGTGTCCCTTCGGCGGGAAAGCCCAATTCGCGGGCGGCGGCTGCGACTCGATGAGGCGCTGATAGAGCGCACCTTGATGAGTCCGGCCGGCTACCGGTTCCTACTCCACGTCGCACCGCGTATCGACAAGGTGCTGATCCCGCGGACGAATGGCCGGCTGAGTTCGGCCGGAATCGACAGAGTAGGGCTGGTCACGACGACCGGTGCGAAGTCCGGGGTGCCGCGCACCCAGCCCCTGGTATTGATCGACGACTCCGACGGGCTCCTTGCGATCGGGTCCAACTATGGTCGCCCACCACACCCGGCCTGGAGTGCCAACCTGCTGGCTCACCCCGAGTGCACGGTGGAATTCAAGGCTCCGCCCGCGCCGTACCGGGCCGAGCTGCTCACCGGCGACGCCCGCGCCTCGGCGTGGGCCAAAGCTACCGACTTCTACGCCGGCTACGACCGCTACCAAGCCAGCTGCGCACCACGCGAGATCAGGCTCTTCCGCTTGCAACCCGTCGCCTGAGGGCGCTCATCGCCTCCTCGGTTCTTGGAGTTCATGGGGTGTTCAACCAACCGTCGATGTCAGATCGTTGACCGCACACAAGCGGCAGTTCTGCTGACTGTATGCGTGTCGTTCAGGTCGCCAACTTCTATGGACCTCGCTCCGGCGGCCTTCGTACCGCCGTGGACCGGCTGGGCGCGGAATACTGCGCCGCAGGCCACGAGGTCTTCTTGATCGTCCCGGGTCGGCATGCTGCACAGACTCGGCTGCCCACCGGCGTGGTGCGAATCACCGTGCCCGCCAGGTTGATTCCGTTCACCGGCGGCTACCGCGCGGTGTTGCCCGGACCGGTGCGGGCACTGCTGGGAGCGCTCGGACCGGACACCTTGGAGGTCTCTGATCGGCTCACCCTGAGGTCACTGGGTCGGTGGGGGCGCGAACACGGCGCCATCACGGTAATGATCTCTCACGAGCGCCTCGATCGCCTTGCGGCCCAGGTGCTTCCGCGTCGAAGCGCGCAGAAATTCGCTGACTTCGCCAATCGGCGCACGGCCGCCAACTACGACACCGTGGTGTGCACCACCGGATTTGCGCGTGAAGAATTCGATCGCATCGATGCGACGAATACCGTCACCGTCCCGCTGGGCGTGGACCTGGAGACCTTCCACCCGTGTCGGCGCTCCGCGCTCGTACGTCAGCGCTGGGCGGCACCGTCGCAGATCCTGCTGGTGCACTGCGGCCGCCTTTCGGTAGAGAAGCGGGCCGACCGCAGCATCGACGCGGTCGCCGAATTGTGCGCTGCGGGGATCGAGGCCCGGCTGGTCGTCGTGGGCGACGGCCCGTTGCGCGCCAGGTTGCAACGGCAGGCCTCGCGACTGCCGATCGATTTCACCGGTTTCGTTTCCGATCGGTACGCGGTGGCCGCGCTGCTGGCTTCGGCTGATGTCGCGCTTGCGCCAGGGCCGCACGAAACGTTCGGGCTGGCTGCGTTGGAATCACTGGCGTGTGGCACGCCGGCCGTGGTTTCCCGCACGTCGGCGCTGAGCGAAATCATCACCGCAGACAGCGGAGCCCTGGCCGACAACGATCCCGCGGCCATCGCGCAAGCGGTCAGCGCGATCGTCAGCCGGCCCGAAGAACACCGGCGGGCCTCGGCGCGGCGCCGTGCCGAAATGTTCACTTGGCACCGCGCCGCGGTAGGAATGCTCACCACGCTCGGGGCCGCATCCGTCCCCGACGAGCGGGCGACGGGCGAGAACACCGCGTAGCGCTACGCGCCGCGGCGTCTAGCCGGGGTTGGCCTGCGGACCTGCGTTGGCCGGTCCCACCTGGCCGGTGAGCGGATTCACCTGCACCGTCATTGGCCCCCGTTGTCCCGCGGCGTTCGCCTTTCCGCGCTGCTGTGCCTGGGCGAGCGCGTTGACCACCGCGTTGTCTTTCAAGATTTGACGACGGTCTTCGTCGGACAGCTCGTAAAACGCCCACAGACCCCAGGCGGCGGGCCGGACATACAACGTCACCTTCTGATGCCGACGCTTGTTTTGCGACAGCACCGCAGGAATGGGGACGACCCGATCCAGCGTCGCGGAGCTGACGAGTTCCTGGGCGATCTTGTCCACATCCACCGCGTCCTGAAGCTCGTAGACCAACGACTGATGGGGTGTGTGGGATGGGCCCTGGAGGGCCAGGAACCACGCCATCCGCGTCTCCTTAGCTCGTCGATATCAGCGCAACTGTAAATGACGCGGTCGCGTTCAGCCGCCAGAATTCGGCTTGGGCTGAACCGTTTCGCCGGTCCGCGGTGGTGCGGCTAACTGGGATCCGGAAACGCGACAGGGCCGGAGGGCGCGCCTCGCGCAACCACGACCGGCATAGACGTTGCCGCATCGGTCCGCAGAATCGTGTACACCACTTCGATGAGGTCTTCGACAGGCATCAACTTGCCCGGCATGCAGCCACGCGAAGACCAAAGCGGAACGGCCTTCATCGCGAGGTCCATATCCCAACCGATGTTCATTCCGGTGGCCGCGTCGCCCTCGCCGCCCCCGCATTCCCCCACGATCAGGCAGGTGAAGCCGATGTTTGGGTGTTCGGCTCGCCAGGCATCGACAAGTCTCTCGAGCGCTGCCTTGCTGACGCCATACGCGCCGAGGCCCGGCCAGGGCGGCCCGAAAGCGCCCGCGTCGGAAGAGAGGTAGACCGCCTTGCCCGCCGAGGCCGTCAAATGCGGCATCGCCGCCGCCGTCACCAATGACGCACCGATGACATTGGTGTCGAAGACGCGCCGCCAGGTTTCCGCGTCGGTGTCGACCATCCGGACGAGTGGCCCTATCGCGGGCGTGTAGATCAGGTTGTCGATGCCGCCGAGCGCATCGGCGGCATCGACGATGGCCGATCGACATGATCCTTCGTCGGTGACGTCGCATTCGATGGCGACCGTGCCCGAGCCCGCTTCCTTCGCGGCAGCCTCGATGCGAGCGCGACGCCGGGCGAGCAACGCGACCTGAGCGCCACGTTGCGCAAGGCCAACACCAATGCAACGCCCAAGGCCACTCGAGGCGCCAACCACCACCGTCCTTGACATATCCGCCCTCTCTTGTAACGAGCTCGCTGAAGGCACAGCGTATCGACCAGAGACTGCGCGTGATAACCGCAGAGCCACCGATTATTAGACATGGCTCCAATGTGGGAGCTAATCGGCGGCCGGCAGCTACAAATTTTGTCACTATCCAGGGATTTTTTGGTTTAGATCCGTAAACAAGGGGCTAACCCCTATTGACAAGTGCATCCGGATTCGGGAGTGTGATCAGATGGGAATGATTTCTTTCGGCATGTCGGAGATGGGCCGCGACGAGCGTGAGTACGCGAGTTGGGTCACCACCCTGGTCGATGCGTCGGCACGGCTGGATGTGCTGGAGACAGTTGTAGCCGAATTGCGCAGCATGTGCGAGAGGGCCGACGTCGACAGCGAACAGGTTCTCAAGGTACTCGAGAGCTACGGCGCAATCAGCAAGCGCGCCCGCACGCACTCCCACGCCGCATAGTTCGCCAGCCAGCCCGAGCCTCCGGAGCGAGGCCCGGCACTGATGGTTGTTGTCTCACCTCAGTACCGTGGACGCAATGAAGTATCTGGACGTCGACGGAGTCGGAAAAGTCAGCCGGATCGGGCTAGGAACCTGGCAGTTCGGGTCGCGAGAGTGGGGGTACGGGGACAGTTACGCCTCGGGACCCGCCCGGGACATCGTTCATCGCGCCCGCGCTTTAGGGGTCACGCTGTTCGATACCGCCGAGGTATACGGACTTGGTAAAAGCGAACGAATTCTTGGTGAGGCACTCGGCGACGACCGCACCGAGGTTGCAGTGGCCAGCAAGATCTTCCCGGTCGCCCCTTTTCCCGCCGTGGTCAAACGGCGCGAGCGCGCCAGTGCGCGTCGGCTGCGGCTGGACCGTATCCCGCTCTACCAGATCCACCAGCCCAATCCGGTAGTCCCCGACTCGGTGATCATGCCGGGCATGCGCGAGCTGCTCGAGCGTGGCGCCATCGGCGCAGCCGGCGTCTCGAATTACTCGCTGCCGCGTTGGCAGAAGGCCGATGCGGCGCTCGGACGACCGGTGATCAGCAACCAGGTGCATTTCTCACTCGCCCACCCCGGCGCGCTGGACGACCTCGTTCCGTTCGCCGAGCGCGAGAACCGCGTCGTAATCGCCTACAGCCCGCTGGCGCAAGGACTATTGGGCGGCAAGTACGGCGTCAATAACCGACCGGGTGGCGTTCGCGCCATCAACTCACTCTTCGGCACCGAGAACCTGCGTCGAATCGAGCCGCTCCTGCAGACGTTGCGCGACATCGCCGCGGAAGTCGGCGCCAAGCCGGCACAGGTCGCATTGGCCTGGCTGATAAGTCTGCCGACCGTAGTCGCCATTCCCGGGGCGTCCAGCGTTGAGCAGCTCGAGTTCAACGTCGCCGCCGCCGATATCGAGCTAAGCCCAGACTCCCGCGACGAACTCACTGCAGCCTCCCGCAATTTTCGTCCGGTCTCGACGCGGCGATTCCTCACCGATACCGTCCGCGAGAAGCTCGGCATAGGCTGACTCAGAGGATGAAGAGCATCTCCTGGTAGGTGGGCAGTGGCCACAGATCGTCGGCCACAATGGCTTCGAGTGCGTCGGCGGCCGACCGAACCGCGGCCATCGCCGGCAGCAAGTCTTCCTGTGCGTGCTTGGCCTCACCGAGCGCCGATTCTGCCGAATGATCGGACAGCGCCGCCTTCAGCTTTGCCAAGCCCGCTTCAAGATCGGCGATGGGTGCCGAAACCGCTTCCAGCGCAACGGTGCTCGGTTCCACGCCGGCGGCTTTCAAGGCGGCGACATTCTGCGCGAGCTCGGTCTGGTAACGAATCGCGGCCGGCAGGATGATCGTCGTGCCGACCTCCATTGCCAGCTTGGCCTCCACGCCGATGGTCAGCGCGTACTGCTCCAGGCGGACCTCATAACGGCTGTGCAGCTCGCGTTCGTTGAACACCCCGTACTTTTCGAAGAGTGCAATCGAATCCGGCTTGATCAGCTCGGGAATGGCGTCCAGGCTGGTCTTGAGATTCGGCAGGCCCCGTCCGGCCGCCTCGACCTGCCACTTCTCCGAGTACCCGTCACCGTTGTACACCACGTCACCGTGTTCGGTGATGACCTCGGTGAGTAGCTTCTGTACCGCCTTGTCAAAGTCATCGCCCTCAGCGCCGTTAGCGACGGCTTTCTCCAGAACCGTGGCCATGTAGTCGAGCGAGTCGGCCATGATCGTGTTGAGGATGATCATCGGCACGGCGACGGTCTGCCCGGATCCAGGAGCGCGGAACTCGAACCGGTTGCCGGTGAACGCGAACGGGCTGGTGCGGTTGCGGTCGCCCGCATCGGTCGGCAGCGGAGGCAGGGTGTCGACACCGATGATCATGGTGCCCTTGCCCTTTGACGATGTCGCAGCACCCTTGGCAATCTGCTCGAACACGTCGGCGAGCTGTTCGCCCAGGAAGATCGAGATGATCGCCGGCGGCGCCTCGTTGGCGCCCAGACGATGGTCGTTGGTGGCCGACGCGACCGACACGCGCAGCAGCCCGGCGAACTTGTGCACGGCACGGATCACCGCAGCGCAGAACACCAGGAACTGGGCATTTTCGTGCGGGGTGTCGCCAGGCACCAGCAGCGAGCCGAGTTCGGAGTTGCCCATTGAGAAATTGACGTGCTTACCCGACCCGTTGACGCCGGCGAACGGCTTCTCGTGGAACAGGCATTCCATGCCGTGCTTCTTGGCGATTGTCTTGAAAATAGTCATCAGCAGCTGCTGGTGATCGGAGGCGATGTTGGCCCGCTCGAACATCGGCGCCACCTCGAATTGGCCTGGTGCCACTTCGTTGTGCCGGGTCTTGGCGGGGATACCGAGTTTGAACAGCTCCCGCTCGGTGTCCATCATGAAGCCCAGCACCCGCTCCGGAATCGCACCGAAGTAGTGATCGTCGAACTCTTGACCCTTCGGCGGCTTGGCGCCGAACAGCGTCCGGCCCGCATTGATCAGGTCCGGCCGGGAAAGGAAGAAGTGCCGGTCGACCAGGAAATACTCCTGCTCAGGTCCGCAGAACGAGACGACGTGATTGAAGTCCTTGTGGCCGAACAACTTCAAGATGCGCTCGGCTTGCGCGCCCATGGCTTGCTGGCTGCGCAGCAACGGCGTCTTGTAATCCAGCGCCTCACCGGTCATCGAGACGAACACCGTCGGGATGCACAGCGTGTTGCCGTTCGGGTTCTCCAGGATGTAGGCGGGGCTGGTGACGTCCCAGCCGGTGTAACCGCGTGCTTCGAAGGTGCTCCGCAATCCACCAGAGGGGAAGCTGGACGCGTCAGGCTCACCCTGGATGAGGGTCTTGCCGGCGAACTCGGCGAGTGTCTGGCCGTCCGAGACCGGCTCCAAGAAGCTGTCATGCTTTTCCGCGGTCAGGCCAGTCATCGGGTAGAAGACGTGGGCGTAGTGGGTGGCGCCCTTCTCCAGTGCCCAGTCCTTCATCGCGACTGCGACCGCGTCGGCGACAGCAGGGTCAAGCTTGACGCCTTTATCGATCGTCGCCGCCACGGACCTGTACACCGACTTCGGCAGCCGTGCCTGCATCTCCGCTTTGGTGAACACATTCGATCCGAAGATCTCCCCCGGCTCCTCGCCCGGGTCGAAAGTGATTGCTGGAGGCACATACGCCTCGACGTTGGTAATTGCCTGCAGGCGCACTGTGTTGCCGCTCAATGGAGTCCCTATCACTGCGATGCATTGCATCGATTTGTCGGTTGTTTGCTCGGCCGACATTAAGGACCATCGATGGCGGAAATGTTACGCAGCTGTCAAACTCTGGTGGCGGCAAAATTGTGCACGGTCAACATCGTGTTTCAGCTGCGCTAGGGTCGCGACTCCTCGGGAGTCCACGCCAGCGGCTGGCCGGGGTGACCGGGAAATAGGTAATCGATGAAAGCCGCAGCGGTGGGTTGAGGTTCGTGGTTGGCCAACCCTGGTCGCTCGTTGGCTTCAATGAAAGCGTATTCAGACCCGGTGATGTCCGGCACCAGCAGGTCGATGCCCGTCACCCGGATACCGATCGCGTCGGCGGCAGTGACCGCAACCTCGCACAGTTCCCGGTTCACCTCAGGGGTGACATCGTGGATCGTGCCGCCTTGGTGCAGGTTGGCGGTGTGGCGAACCCGGAGCTGAGTTCCTTGGGGCAGGACGTCGTCCAGCAGCCAGCCGGCTTCCGCGACCGTCGCCTCAGTGACCTCGTCGAGCGGGATGCGTGACTCACCGGCGGTGGCCGCAGAGCGCCGTCGGCTCTCGGCCGCGATCAGGTCCCGCACGGTGTGCTCACCAGTGCCGATGATCTCCGGTGGCAGCCGCAGCGCGGCGGCCACTACCCGACCGTCGATCACCACCAAGCGCAGGTCACTGCCTGCCACCCGCTGCTCGATCAGTACCTCCGGGTGCTGCTCCCGCGCGCGTGCCACGGCGGCGGCGAGCTCGTCAGGACCGTGGTCGGCGACAACGCCCACCGTGATGCCTTTGCCCTGTTCACCGCGGGTTGGTTTGACGACGACCTCGCCGACTTCTTTCAGGAACGCATAGTCGCCGTCATCCGAGGTCGCCAGGCGGGCACGAGGCACCGCGATGCCGGCCTCGGAGACGAGGCGCCGAGTCAAGCGTTTGTCGTCGCACCGGCACATGGCGATCGCGGAGGTGAACTCGGACAACGACTCGCGGGTGATCACGCTGCGGCCACCGTGGGTCAGTCGCATCTCACCGGCCCCGGCATCCAGAACCTCCACCCAGATACCGCGGCGCATCGCCTCGTCGGCGATGATCCGCGCATAAGGGTTGAGGTCGTCGACTGTCTCCGGCGGCGGGGCGAACAGCGGCTCGTTGATCGCGTTCTTGCGTTTGATCGCCAGCACTGGAACGCGGCGAAAGCCCAGCTTCTCGTAGAGACCGATCGCCGCGGCGTTGTCGTGCGCGACTGAAAGATCAAGGTAGGCGCGGCCCTTGCTGCGGAAGTTTTCGGCGAGCGCCCGAGTCAGCGCTTCCCCGATTCCGGGCAGGGCGGCGGCAGGGTCGACCGCCAGGGTCCACAGGCTGGATCCGTATTCCGGGTCATTGAAGAGCACTTTGTGGTCGACGCCGGTCACGGTGCCAACCACGGCGTCGTCGTTATCGCGGGTCGCGATGAGGTAGGTCACCGAGTCGGCATGCAGGTGGTTGTCCCAGATCGTCTCGACCGGTGACGGGACCATTCCGCAGCGAACGAAGACCCTGTTCATTGCGTCGGCATCGGCCGGATCGTTCAGTGTCCGCACGGTTACACCGACCGGCGGCGGGGCCAGGCTCTCCTGGGTGTCGTCATCGGTGAAGCGCAGTCGATAGGTGTGGCTGGGATCGATGAAAAGCTCCGTCGGAGCTCCGGCCACCACCACGTGGGACTCGCGCGCGTAGATGCAGATGTCGCGGCGCCCGGCCACCTCCCGTCGCAGCGCCTCGGTCAGCGTGGCGGCATCGGCGAAAGTTTGGCCGAAAATTAGTTTGCCCCAACCTAATTCGAGCTCCACGTCTTTAGCCATCGCGTCGACCATGTGCGGCGGGGACGCGTCGTGCAGGCCGAGCGTGATTGCTTCGGGATGGTCCTCTGAGGGACCGATGGCAGTCATGCCGCCGATCCTGTCCCGTCGTGGCGCTGCAGCCTCGGCGATTCCCACGTCATAGCCATGATGTCTACCCAACTCAACAGTTCGTCTATCCGCTTCCCTGTCGTATTCCAGGCCGCTAGTGGCATCGACCAAGCGAAGTGCCAGGCAAGACAAAGCCTACCGGGAACGTCGTGCTACGCAGTGTTCGGCGAATGTCAGGTAAACGACCCGGTGGGTTCGGACCGGCCCTCGTCGGGCGGTAACCACCTTGGACCGTGCTATTGCGGCGGCTGCGGCGGGTACTGCTGCGGCGGGTACGGACCCGCCTGCTGGCCGCTGTTGTGACCACGCTGTAGCGAATTGGCCCCGCCGACCCTGCGGAACTGCAGGATGCCACCGACGTTGATGGCGACGAGGAACAAGCCATCGAGATACATGGCCCAACCGTAGGAAGCATTGGTATTGACAAACGAAGCGAAGGCGAAGATGTCGCCGATCAAGATCCCAGCCAGTGCAATGATCTCCACCGGGATACTCGGACCGACGATTTTGAACGCCTTCCCGACGTACACGAGAGCCACGATCAAGAAGATGATGACGCTGGTAGTGGCCATCCCACTACTCCACGCGTTCCATTTGCTCCACACGCAAACACCAAAAACACAACCCCCGGTTATGTACCAGGTGAAGAAGCTGAAAACGAAGTAGAGCACCCCACCGACGACAACCATCACGCCACCGGGCTTGATGAGCCCTAGGTCGAAAGGGATGCTCGGCGCAGCACCGGGATAGCCGCCGCCGTAACCTTGCGATGGTTGACCATAGCCGCCATGCGGCTGGCCTTGCGGGTTTGGCGGGTTGGAGCCGCCTTGGCCCGCGGGATAAGGCCCGCCAGGGGGATTACCGCTGCTTGGATCGAACCCGCCCGGATAGTCAGACATCGGCCGTTCCCATCGTCGTGGCCAATCGCGGCGCGGCAATGAACCGCGATCCAACTCTTCGGGTTGAAGACTTGGGCGCAGTTATTTTGCCGGAGATTAGTGTCGCGGGTGGCGTTATGGCAGCCACCGCCGACCTACCGCTTGAAGCGCCCCGCGAACCCGCGCAACGGCAGGTCAGCGCTGGTAATCAGCCCCGGCCGCGCCGACACCACCGACGCGATCGCGCTCAGGGCCGGCATGCCCGTCACGGTCATGCCGATGGAGGCGAAATTGTCCGGATTGGACAGGTCCACGCCCGGCTTCGGGAAGATCATGTGCTTGTTGTAAACGCACGGGTCGCCGGTGATCTGCGTGATGTAGCAGCCTTTGATGTTCCAGCTCGGGTCGGTGTGCGGCGTCATCTGCCATTCCAGATGCGTCTCGACCCGCGGGACGCCGTCCACCAGGCCCTGGTATTTGATGTAGTTACCGCCCAGCGAACCCTTGGGCAGCGTGTACCAGCCCAGGTCGACGTCCTTGGTACACGCACCCAGCTCATAGCTGAACTTCACCTCGTCGAGCGCGATATCGAAGCAGTCGGCCATCAGCAGCACGCTGTCGGCGAAGACGCGGGTGTACTTTTCGAGCTTCGCCGGGATTTCCGGATCGTCTACCGGCAGGCCATAACCGACCTCGATCCAGGTGTCCTTGGAATGGTGGCATGACACGTCGACGGACTCGATCGTGGTGACGTTCTCGATCTCGGCGACATCAGCCGAACACACCACGCCCAGAATCTGATTCAGCCCGGGATTCATCCCGGTGCCGTAAAAGGTGGCGCCGCCTTTTTCGCACGCCTGCGCCAGCAGCTGGGTTACCGGCTTGCCCGACGGGTGGGGGTGATTCTTGTCGCGGTGCCACCCGGTGATCCAGTCCGCGGTGGTGACGATATTGATGCCCGCCTCAAGGACTTTGACGTACAGGTCCTCGTCGGGGAAGACACCGTGGAAGGTGAGGACGTCCGGCTTGGCCGCGATGATCTTCTCGATGCTGCCGGTCGCCTTCAACCCGTTGGGAGCCAGGCCGGCCAGCTCACCCGAATCCTTTCCGATCTTTTCCGGCGAGTAGCAGTGCACGCCAACGAGTTCCAGATCCGGCCGTGCGGCGATCCGCTTGATCATCTCCGAACCGACGTTGCCGGTGGCAACTTGGAACACGCGAATCGGTGCGTTCATTCGGTTGCGCCTTTCTGGGATGCGGCATACACGTCGGCGGCGTTGCCACCGATGCAATCGGGATAGAACTGCTTGGCCCACTGGCGAATTGCGGTGAATCCCTCGTACTCGGCGGCGGCCAGTGCGGGTGGATCCGAGTAGCGCTGGTGCCCCCAGATGTGGACGTCCTGCTCGAACTGCCGGATCACTTCCCGGCCGAATTCTTGCGCCTTGGTCTCAGCCCTCGCCGGATCCTTGCCCGGCGTGCGGCCGATGTAGACCATGAACCGGACATCGGAGGTCGACTCGTCGACCGGGGTGATCGCGGAGATGGTGCGGTTGTCGACCATGCCCCAACTCTTGGTCACCGCGATGCCCAGGCCGCCATTGATGGCCTCCACGCGGCTTTCGACGTCCTCGATCTTCTGGTTGTCGTCACCCTCGAAGGTGATGGTGAAGTCGACATAGGACACCGGTTCGTCGAAGTCGTGGCGGGTGAACACCGGCACGATCGGGGTGCTGTGCACGTACTTGAAATGGGCGAAGTCCACTCCGTTTTCAAGCACGTACTGCGGGTGCATTTCCAGGCGTTCCCGGTACAGCCGCTGCTGCGGGTAGTAGTCGTCGGCACGGCTGCCGTCGTTGAATCCGGCGAACACGTCGGGCGCGTCGAAGTACGGCGCACGACCGTCGACGTCGTGCCAGATGTAGACCGACTCGTTGCGCTCGACCACCGGATAGGTGCGGATTCGCCGGCCCCGATTAGGGCGATCCTGGTACGGGATACAGACGTTGCGGCCGTGGGCGTTCCACTGCCAACCGTGAAACGGGCACTGCAATACCTCGCCGACGACTTTGCCGCCGAAACCCAGATGCGCACCCAGATGTTCGCAGTAGGCGTTCATGACGGTGAGCTCACCGGTCTCGGCCCGCCAGCCGACCATCTCCTGGCCGAAGTACTTCATCGTGTGCACATCGCCGGAGCCGATCTCGTCGGACCAGGCGACTTGGAACCAGCCGGTCGGTTTCATCGACAACGGCGGTTTGGCCATGTCACCTCGTCCTTCCTGTCATCTCTGGGCGACGTCAGGAATCATAGTTGGCTCAACGAAAAAATCCTAGTGGGCACTATGAAAATCTCGGAAACCCGCTAACATCCATGCAATGACGCGGGCGCAAGTGCCTCAACGGCGCAGCAATAAGCGCGGACTGGCCACCCGCCAGACGATGCTGGACGCAGCGGTGCGCTCGCTGGCCTCCGGCGACCCGGGCGCGGTGTCGGCAACCCGAATTGCCAAGGAAAGTGGCGCTACCTGGGGCGCGGTGCAGTATCAGTTCGGCGACGTGGACGGGTTCTGGGCAGCGGTGCTGCACCGCACCGCCGAACGCCGGGACGCCACGTTGTCGGCGTTGACCAGCGTCGAATCGGACGCCCCTTTGCGCGAACGTGTTGGTGCGATCATTGACACTCTCTACCACGGCCTGGCCTCAGACGATTCCCGCGCGATCGAGAACCTGCGAGCGGCGCTCCCCCGCGATCACCACGAGCTGGAACGTCTCTACCCGCGAACAGCCGCCGAACTGTTCTCCTGGGGTAGGAGCTGGCAGGAAACCTGCCAAAACGCCTTCGCCGGGCTCGGTGTCGACCCGCAGCGTGTCCGGGAGGTGGCCGCCCTGATCCCGGGCGCGATGCGCGGGCTGGTCTCCGAGCGTCAACTGGGCTCGTACGCCGACCTGGATGAAGCCCGGCAAGGGCTAACGAACGCTCTGGCAACCTATCTCGAGCAATCCCTTCCGTCTCGATGATCTATCAGCCCACGGCGAGCTGCAGACGCTCCCGGCGCCGGACCAGGATGCTGGGTAGCCACTCCCCGACGTCGGCGGCCTCGATCCAGCTCGTGCGCTCGAGCAGCATGCCCAACACGATTCGGGCTTCCAGGCGGGCCAGCGCGGCTCCCACGCAGAAGTGCGCGCCCTTGCCGAACGTCACGTGATCTTTGGCGCTGGTGCGGTCGAGGCGGAATTCGTTTGGCGCTTCGAAGTGCTCCGGATCGCGGTTGGCCGCCCCCCACATCAGCAACAGATGAGAATCGGCGGGCACCTCGACCCCGGCCAGGGTCGTGTCACGCAACGTGTGTCGATAGTGGCCACGGAACGGCGACTCGAACCGCAGCGCCTCTTCGATGAAAGCGCCCAATAGTTCCGGGTTCTCACGGAGCTGCTGCTGGATCTCGGGGCGATCGGTGAGAATCCACGCCGCACTGCCCAGTAGCGACGCGGTCGATTCGCCGGCCGCGCTGAACAGGGTGATCATCATTCCCATTGCCGGAGTTTGCTCCAGCTCACCCGATGCGTACCGCGCGGCCATATCGGCGATCAGACCGTGATCGTCGCTGGCACTTGCGCTTTCGAAGTGCTCCAATACGTAGCTGGACAGTTCGAACGTCGCCATCCCAGCCGCTTGGAGTTGATCGGGAGTGACGATGCCGTCGAGCAGCGTGGTGGCGGCGTAGCCGAGTCGAATGAGTTTGTCGACATCGTCATCGGGCAGGCCCAGCAGCCGGGCGACCACCATCATGGGCAACCGGTTGGCCATAGCGCTCATCCACTCGATCTGCCCGTCGTGCAGGTTCTTCTCCCATAACCGATCCGCGGTCTGGTCGGCGAACTCTTCGATGATTCGCACGCGCTTGGCCGACAGGTGCGGCAGCAGAATCTTTCGGTGCATCGCGTGTACCGGATCATCGGCGGTGGCCAACGCGTGAGCAGGGTCTCCCGCTGGAATCATGTCGAACGGGGTCACCGTGCCGTCGTCGTGATAGACCATGGTCGCGGTGAGGTTGGACGAAAAATCATCAACCCGTTCGACCGCCTCCAGCACCGCATTCCAGCCACACACGGCGTAGAACACCGAGTCACCGATGCGCTGCACCGGCGCTTCGGCACGCATGCGGTCATACAGCGGATACGGATCCTGCAACGTATCGACGCTAAAGAACTGGGTCGGATCATCCACGACCGTCATGGGTTCAGGCTGATGCCACCAGGGGTCCGGGTCAACGGTCCGCGACAAAGTTGAGGAGCGACCACCGCCCGAGCCGATTCTGCTCGAAATCATCGGCGCGAAGCCACCTGGACTTTAGTGTGAGAAAAGTAGACTGAAAATTCTCACCCTGAGAAAACTGTTTCAATGGGCTTGCGCGCTTAGGGAGCTTGATGGGATGCCACGACACGACTGGCTGGTCGGACGGGATCGCCGAAGCGAGGCCGCTGAACGGATCTACCGTGCCGCCGCCGACCTGATTGCTCGCCGGGGATACGACGCCTTCACCATCGACGCGTTGGCTGCGCAGGTGCATTGCTCGCCCGCGACGATCTACCGCCATGCCGGTGGCAAAGCCGCTATCCGCGACGAGGTCGTCGCTATCCAGGCGGCGCGCATCGTCGACACGGCGCGCCACGCCATCAAAGACCTCAAGGGCCCCGACCGGGTGGTCACCGCCACCATCGTCGCCCTACAGGGTCTGCAATCGGATCCGCTAGCTCACCTGATGCAGTCGATGCACGCGACGCCGATCAGCGAATGGATCACCAACTCGCCCGCCGTAAAAGGGTTTGCCGCCGAAATGCTTGGTCTCGAAAACGATGACCCGCTCGCCGCGCAATGGCTCATCCGCGTCTTCTTGGCCCTATGGTGTTGGCCGCTCAAAGACCCCACCGACCAACAGACGATGCTGCAACGCTTTCTCGGGCCGCCGTACAGCAGTCACAACTGAACCGGTGAACTAGCCCCGTTTGTTAAGCGGAATCGGTGCCTTCGTTCACCCAACATCAGGGTCATTGTCGCTTTCGAATATATTGCCGCCGTGACGGATTCGGCAATAAATTTCCGGTTATGACCGAGATCACCCCGCCATGACCGGTCCTAGAAGACGTCGCTGACGCAGTGCGCGTCGAAGCCGTTGCCGCTGGTGTTGTTCGCCTTAGCGTCGGCGGCCGCTTTCGCCGCCGAAGCGGTTGAGGCGGTCGCGGAGTACCAGGTGCCACCGACCTCCGCCACACCCAAGCATGGACCGCCGCCCGCGACAAATTTACAGTCAGGGTGGCCTTTGCCCTGGCAGAAGCTCATTGCACCCTGGTTGGTGACCGCAGCGTCGGTGCCGGTTTCCCAATCGACTGTCTCATCCTTCGTCGATCCGACCGCCGCGATATAGGTGTCTCCCGGGTCGGCGTTCGCTAACGGTGCAAATCCAACCAGTCCTACGGCACACGCCGCGACGAAAATAGCAGGGCGGTTCATGGCTTTCCTTCCTGTTTGTTCTGTTTGCTGTGCGGTAATGCACGGAAATAACGGCCAATATATGCGCCGCGCTTGCTTCTCGGCGGGTTTCGGCAATTTTCGACGGCGCACCGCTCAGCCGCCGTGGTGGGGGTGGCGGCGGCCGCTAGGGCCCAAAAACCGCTCCTTAGCTACGATTCCGGCTATCCTCTCCAACGCGGGGCTCGGGCGCGCAAAACTGCTGCCATGCAAGCGAGCAACGGCAGCGTGCGCCCGGCTACCCCACAGGATGCGGCCGCCTGCGTGGCGATTTACCGCCCTTATGTCGACGACACGGCGATCAGCTGGGAAACCGAAGTCCCGACCGTAGACGAAATGGCCGCACGCATCGCCGGGCTGCGCGCCACCCACGAATGGCTCGTTCTGGCACGCAGGGATCAGATCGTCGGCTTCGCCTACGGGCAGCCGCTGAAGCGTCTGGCCACTTTCCAATGGTCGGCCGAGACCGGTATCTATGTCGACGTCGATCATCACCGGACCGGCGGCGGACGCGAACTATACCTGCGGCTGCTGCGTCGGCTCACCGAACGTGGCTATCGACAAGTCTTCGCCGCGATCACCCAACCGAACGAGGCCAGCAACGGCTTTCATCGTGCGTTCGAGTTCGAGGACGCCGGGCTATACCGCCGCGTCGAATGGAAACACGACAGCTGGCACGACGTCGCGTGGATGCAGCTCGACCTGCCCGGCCCCGCCGACCAGGATCGACCGCCCGCCCCAATCACCTAACAGGCGCCGATGGACCGGATCCAGGCGGAACCTGGGCATCATCCCCGCCATGGCCGCTGCGATACTGCGGGGATGGTCGGCGATCTCAGCAATGACGATCTGGCGGTGCACCGGTTCGATGATGAGGTCCAGTCATGACCATCACGAGTGGACGCTTAGCGGATTTCGTGGTCGATCGGCGCATGTTGGTGACAACGGGGCTGGCACTACCGATCGGTGCCCTGTCGGCGGCCGCGGCGTGGTGCCTACTCAAGCTGATCGGGCTGGTGACCAACCTTGTGTTTTACCAAAGATGGGCCTTCGGTCTTGTGGCACCGGGAGCGCAGCACCATCCGTGGTGGCTGATCCTGGGCGCGCCCGTCGCCGGCGGTCTGGTGGTCGGCGTGATGGCGCGGTTTGGCTCGGACAAGATTCGCGGTCACGGCATGCCCGAGGCCATTGAGGCCATCCTCACCCGAGGCAGCCGGATCGAACCCAAAGTTGCTGTCCTCAAGCCTGTTTCCGCCGCGATCAGCATCGGCACCGGCGGCCCGTTCGGTGCTGAAGGGCCAATCATCATGACCGGTGGGGCGCTCGGTTCGATACTCGCTCAACATCTGCACCTGACCGCCGACGAACGGAAAACCCTGCTTGTTGCTGGTGCAGCCGGCGGCATGGCGGCGACGTTCAACGCTCCGCTGGCATCCATTCTGCTGGCCGTGGAGCTGCTCTTGTTCGAGTGGCGGCCCCGCAGCCTGGTTCCGGTCACGGCAGCGGTCGTCGTCGCGACCGTCGCGCGCGGATTCATCCTCGGCCGTGGCCCGATATTCCCCGTCGTTGCCCACGTCACCGAAATTGGTTGGCACATCGACGCCTTGGCCCTCGTCATCGGCCTGTGTGGCGCGGTGGTCGCCGTCATCGCGACGCGACTGGTGTACCTGGCCGAAGATCTCTTCAGGCGGCTGCCGTTCCACTGGATGTGGTGGCCGGCGATCGGCGGTGTCGTGATCGGTCTGGGCGGCCTGATCCAGCCCCGAGCTCTCGGCGTCGGCTACGACGTGATCAACGCGCTGCTCACCGGGGAGGCCGGCCTGGAGGTAATTGTCGGCATCCTCATTGTGAAGACGCTGATCTGGTCGCTCTCATTGGGCTCGGGCACCTCTGGCGGCGTGCTCGCCCCAGTGTTCATGATCGGCGGTGCGCTCGGCGCCCTTGTAGGACAAGGGCTTCCACATGTTTTTCCAGGATTCTGGGCGATCCTGGGCTTGGCTGCCGTGGTCGGCGGCGTTCTGGGCACGCCGCTGACCGGAATCGTGTTCACCCTTGAACTGACGCACGCATGGCCGGCGCTGTTTCCGCTCATCGTGGCCGCGGTCACGGCCTATGCCGTGTCGGTGCTGCTGCTTGACCGGTCGGTCTTGACCGAGAAGATCGCGCGGCGCGGACTCCATGTGACTCGTGACTACACCACCGACCCGCTGGAAACCTTCTTCGTCGCCGATGTGATGCATCCCGAGCCGTCAGACGTTCCTGTGGCAGGTACCGTCGGCACGCGCGATACCCTGCGACATGCAGCGAATGTCCTCGCCGAAGCCGGCGGCCTTCCGCTGCGGGTGGTCTGGCCAGACGGTACCGAAGAAGGTCATGTGCAGTGGCAGGACTTACTCGCCGCCCGGCTGCACGACCTCACCGAGGACACCGAACGCACCCGCCACCTGATCGCCTTTGGCCGCAGGCCGACCGGACCGCCGGAGCCCTCAACTTCGTAGCGACTCCCTTGCATCGGTTGTCCATTCGGCCTGGGTGTCCGCGCCGTTCGGCTCCGGTTGTAGATGTCGCCACCAGGCCGCGATGTAGAGCAGCATCGAGACCACCAACGCCACCAGCACCCACAAAACGATGGTGAGATCGATCCAGCTGCCGAACGCCGGCGAGCCGGGGAGTGCGTTTCTCAGCGGCACCACCGCAAAAAGCATCGCGGCGTACCAGGTGGTCATCGGCGACTGAAACCTTCGTCGGCCGCGAAACGTCTTGACTGCAACGAACACGCCGGATGCCGCGATCGCGACGAGAATGCAGAGGATGACGATGGCGAACATCATCGTGCTCGCGGATCGCTGCAGTTCCACTTCATACGGTGCCGATGCATTGGCGTTGTTCGCGCGGGTCACGTGCACTTTCCAGCCGGGCAACCGGTCGATGAACGTCACGTTGGCGCGTACCGGTAATTGCGCGCCGGTGAACAGTTCGACGGTGATCGGCCCGGTGTAGTAGCGATCGAACGGCCAGCGTTCGACGTCACGGGCCAGGGTTAGCGGAACCGGGAAAACTCCGGGCAACATGCCCTTGGACCACTTGCGCTGGACCGGCGTCGTCGCGGATGTGACTGCGACACTGAGGTCTTCCTTGAGGCCGTTGGTCACCGGATCCAGTAACGCCGGTCCGGGCGAGACAATGATGTCGCCGACGAGCTGGCTGTAGTTGTTTTGGACACTCTCCACGTCCAGCGTCACTGTGGTGCCGCCCCCGGTGGGCGGCCCCGGAACCGGAACCCAGTGCGACGCGGCGCCTTCGATGTACAGAGCGACCGACGCAATCATGGCGCAGGCAACCGCAGCTACGATCGCGACGGCGCCGAACCTCATATGCGGCCACCACCTGTGACCGCGAATCGTCGACTGGATGCGCTCGCCTGACCGCATTCGCACCGCTTTAACCTCCCGTTTTTGCGAAACCTCAGCAATTGTCGCGCGGTAGCCCCGCTGTAATCGGTGCCGGACCTAATTGCCGATTTCGAAGATCGCCGCAGCGGAAGTCACGGCCTTGCTGCCATTGCCTTCGTCGTGGAGCAACATCCGCACCCCGACTTTGCCGGACCCTCCGGTATGCGCGGTCCCGTCGACCCTGAACGGCCCGACTTTGCCTCGCGACATAAACATCACGTGCCAGCTCATCACCTGAAGATTCCTGGTACCGACCGCGTCGGCAGCCAGGTCGATCGCGGCGGTTTCGAGGACAACGTGCTGCGGCCCGATGTGCAACGCCGCGTCGGGCGAGGCGAACTCGAGGCTGAGCTCAGGCAGCACCCAATGCCCGTCACGGCGTTTGGATGCGCCGAACGCCTTCCACAGAGGCGGCAGATCGGGCGAATCTTCGATGATGAGTTCGGCGCCCGAAACATCCATCTTTTCAAGGCCTTCCGGGGGGACGCCGATGATCGCGCCCTGCCCCTCGTTGAACGCGATGACGCGATCCGGGTTGTCGGCATCGACGATCTTGCAGCGGCCGTAGCCCATCATGCGACCCTGGTGCACGTTGCCGGACTCGACGACTTCGACCTTCTTCACGTCGTAGCCAGGATCGATTATCTGCACCGAGGCAATCACCGGGTTGGGTACCGCGATTAGGTCAGCCTGGCAGCCCTCGGGCGAGGCGATAGCCAACGGCGCCACCATTATTCCGCCTGCGTCGTTGCGCATATCGCGGCGGATGGTGACGGTGTTGTCGGCATCACCCACATTCATTGACGAATGGTTGCGACCGATGTAACGGTAGCTGAGCAAGCCCGTCCAGCGCCGAAAAAGCTCGTCTCGATAGGCATCTGCATCGTCGCCGAACTCTCTGATGTCTCGCAGCTGCTCGCTCAATTGCGTCATCCTCCCTGCAAATTGCGCCGCACTTGGTTGAACGGTACGCCGCTGTTCGCGCCGGAGCGGTAGGAGTGGGGCGGGCGGGCTCGAACCCGCGACCTGAACATTCAAAGACACCCGCTAACGCTCAAGGCGCGCAACAGTGTTGCGTCGCTTCGGTCTGATGCCTGACAGTCGAACCTCAGCGG
>Ga0335075_10004393_pt1 | contig 22079 bp, 26 predicted proteins | sample Lox_Sample_24_FD_206723 | JGI IMG/M metagenome (GOLD analysis project Ga0335075, IMG submission 206723) | Soil microbial communities from Loxahatchee National Wildlife Refuge, Florida, United States - Lox_Sample_2.4 | ecosystem: Environmental > Terrestrial > Soil > Wetlands | place: USA...
GTCTCCTCATGATCGCGACAGCGGTCGTGCCGCAGTCGGGCAACAATCTCGTTCTGATCGAAACGCTGGTCGTTTTGTTCAGCCTGACCTCCAGCTTCAACGCCATGGCGGCAGACAGTTTGATGGCGCACGCCACGACGCCCGAAGAAAAGGGCCGCGCGGGTGGATGGAGCCAGGCCGGCAATCTCGGCGGCAGCGGATTGGGTGGCGGTGTCGGACTCTGGCTCGCGCAGCACGTCGAAGCACAATGGATATCCGGCGCGAGTCTTGGCCTTGTCTGCATTCTGTCGTCCGCCGCGATGTTGTGGCTGAGAGAGCCGGAAGCGGCGCACCGCATGACGAGCTACTGGAAAAGCCTCGTCAATGTCGGCCGCGAATGCTGGGACGTGGTGAGCACGCGGATGGGGTTCTTGGCGTTGTTTATCATGCTGATCCCGATCGGCGTCGGCGCCGCGCAGAATCTATGGTCGGCGGTCGCCAATGACTGGCATGCAAGCGCCGACGCGGTCGCACTGGTGAACGGTGCCTTGGGCGGCGTGATCTCCATGTTCGGCTGCATAGGCGGCGGCATTCTTTGTGACCGCATGGATCGCAAGACCGCTTATTGCCTGTTCGGCATTGTGCTGGCTGTCGTCACAGTCGCGATGGCGCTGGCGCCGCGCACCGAATTGATGTTCGTGACGTTCACCTGCATCTACGCTTTCGTGATGGGTCTTTGTTATGCCGCGTTCGGTGCGGTGGTGCTCGAGACCATCGGCGCAGGCGCCGCGGCCACGAAATACAATCTTCTCGCGGGAATCTCGAACGCACCCATCGCCTATCAGACGATCATCGATGGCTGGGGCCATGATCGCTGGGGCGCGGGCGGATTGCTCTATATCGAAACCGTGTGCGGGATCGCGGCAGTTGCGCTGTATATCATCGTGGCGCTGGCGACGCGGGGTTTGTTTTCGCGAGACGTTCCGGCAGCGACCGCATGATTGCGGCGCGCTGATCGTCGGTCATCGAACCCCAGCGCGCGATCTCTTCAAGCGTGCGCCCGCAGCCGGAACAAAGCCCGGACGCGGGTGCGATCACGCAGACCTTGATGCAGGGCGACTCCATCACCCCGCTTTGAAGACGCAGAGCTTGTTGCCGTCCGGGTCGCGGAAGTAGGCGCCGTAGAATGTGTCGATGCGCGCGCCGGACGCGCCTTCGTCCTTTGCGCCGAGCGCGATCGCCCTGGCATAGACCTTGTCGACCAGTTCCGTTGACGGCGCGGCGAAGGAGAACATGGTGCCGTTGCCCACCGTCGCCGGCTTGCCGTCATGCGGCGTGCAGACAGCGAGCATCGCGCCCGCCTTGCTGCCGTAACCCTGCATGCGCTCGTTCGAGAAGGTGCGCTTGCCGCCGAGTTCGGCTGTCAGCGCATCGTAAAACGCCTTCGACTTTTCGATATCGTTCGTTCCCAGTGTGACATAGCCGATCATGATTTCTTCCTATCTTCCCGTGGGCACCTTGTTGAACGGTACGTCCTTGTCAACGCGCACATCCTGCGGCAGGCCGAGCACGCGCTCCGCGATGATGTTGCGTAGGATTTCGTCCGTGCCGCCCGCGATGCGCAGGCCTGGCGCGCCGAGCCATCCGCCCTGGAAACTGCCATGCATCGGCGCCGCTTCGCCGGTCAGCACGCCCGCTTCGCCCTCCAGCTCCATCGCGAACGCGGAAATATCCTGAAGCTTCGACGCCACAACGATCTTGGCGATGGACGCTTCCGGTCCCGGCTGCTGACCACGCGACAGCGCCGTCATTGTGCGCAGCGTCGTGTATTTCAAACCGGCGGAACGCACGTACCAGTCGGCGATCTTCTCGCGCACCGCAGCATTCTTGATCGCCGGACCGTCTTCGAGTTCGAGCGTACGTGCGAGCTGCATGAGCTGCGGCACGTCGAGGCCACCGCCCTGACCGCCGCCGACGGCAAGACGTTCATGCATCAGCGTGGTGAGCGCGACCTGCCAGCCCTGCCCCACTTCGCCAACGCGTTGGGAGTCCGGAATCTTCACATCGGTGAAGAATATCTCGTTGAAGCCCGACGCGCCGCTGGCCTGCTTGATGGGACGCACTTCCACGCCCGGCGTCTTCATCGACAGATAGAACATGGTCAGGCCCTTGTGTTTGGCCACGTTCGGGTCGGTGCGGGTGAGTAACAGGCCGTAGTCGGAGAACTGCGCGCCCGTGGTCCAGATCTTCGAACCGTTGATCGTCCAGGTGTCGCCGTTCTTTTCCGCTTTGGTGCGAAGCGCCGCAACGTCGGAGCCGCCAGCCGGTTCGGAGAACAGCTGGCACCAGATCTCATCACCCTGCACGGCGGGCTTCACATAGCGCTGCTTCACCTCGTCGCCGCAGTAAGCCATCACGGTGGGAATGCACATGCCGAGGCCGATCGCGAACGGCGCACCGGTCGGTACGTCATATTTCGACTCTTCCTGCCCGTAGATGATGCTCTGCATCGGCGTGCCGCCGATGCCGCCCATGCCCTTCGGCCATGTGATGCGGGCGTAACCCTTCTCGGCGCGAGTCTTCTGCCATTCCTTGGAGTTCTTCATCGCGTTTGGATCGTAACGCTCATCCATCGGATCGCCGCTCTCTTTGCGAAGACGTGGCTTGGCGTTGGCGTCGAGCCATGTACGCACTTCGGCGCGGAACGCGGCTTCTTCGGGGCTGTCTTCGAAATCCATCGGTGTTCTCCCTGATGTTCTAATGCTTGAATTCGAGTGCGAGCGTGCTGCCCGCGGGCGTCGCCGCCCAAAGCTGTGAAAGCCGCGCCATCTCTTCGCGCAGCGCTTCGATATCGGCCTCAGTGACCGGATACGGTTCGACACCGCGCGCATCGCAGGTGACGCGATACATGTCGATGAGATCCGTTGCCGGCGGATAACCACTGATGGCGTCCGCCTGCATCACCTCAACCAGACGCTCCATCTGATCGGAGGTCACATTCGACGTCATGCGGAAGCTCAGCGCCTCCCCGCCAGCAACGCGGCGCAGAAAGCCTTCACCCTGCATCACGTTCTCGACGGCGAAATGCACCATGTCATGCGGGATGCCGCCGATCTTGGGACAAGCGATCTCCTCGACCGACGCGCCGCGTTCGACACGCAGCCGGTCGTATTTCCCTTCGCGCAATTTGTCGAAGAAGAACTTCATGCGGCGTTGCTCTGCTCCAGTTCGGTGACGAGTTTGTCTTTCCATGCGCGTTGCGGACCGAGCGCGAGCCCGAGTTGCTTCGAGCGCTTATAATAGAAGTGACAATCCGCTTCCCAGGTGAAGCCGATGCCGCCATGCGTCTGTGTATTTTCCTTCGACGCGTAATCGAACGCCTGCGTAGCAGACACGCGCGCGGCAGCAGCGGCAAGCGGCAGTTCGCGCGCGCCTGTCGAGAGCGCCCATGCGCCGTAATAGGCGTTGGAGCGCGCGAGCTCATTGTTCACATACATATCGGCGAGCTTGTGCTTGATCGCCTGGAACGAGGCGATCTGGCGGCCGAAGGCATAACGCGTCATCGCGTATTCCTTCGCCATGAAGAGACAGACATCGGATCCGCCGACCTGCTCGAACGCCATCAGAATCGCGGCGCGGTCCATGACGCGGCTCGCCGTCGACCAGCCTTCGCCGAGCTTGCCGAGCGCTTCGGCGTTCGCGTTGTCGAAGGTGATCTCCGCGATGCCGCGCGAGGGATCGAGCGATGTCACCGCCTTGCGCTTCACGCCAGTGCCGGTGAGATCGACCAGCGCCAACTGAAGGCCGCGCTCGCCGGCATCGTCAGAACCGCGCGCGAGCACGACAGCGTAGTGCGCATCCATGCCGTCGGTCACGGCGGCCTTCGTTCCCGAAAGCTTGCCGCCCTTGAAGGTGGTGCGGACATTCTTAGGCGTCACCGCACCGGGCCCCTCGGCGCGCGCGAAGCAACCGATCAATTCGCCCGATGCAATCTTCGGCAGCAGACGCTTCTTCTGCTCATCCGTTCCCGCAGCAAGCAGGAATTCTGCAAGCAGATACACGGTCGAAGAGAACGGCACTGGCGCGAGTGCGCGGCCCAATTCTTCCGCAACGACACAGAGCTCCAGATAACCGAGACCGAGGCCGCCGAATTCTTCGGGGATCGCGGTGCCCATCCAGCCCATCTCCGCGATCTGCTTCCACAGCGCGGCGTCATAGGTCGCAGAACCCTCATAGAGCTTGCGCACGGTCTTGGTCGTGCATTTCTCGCTCAGGAATTTGCGCGCCTGATCCTTGATCTGCTTCTGGTCGTCAGAGAAGTCGAAGTTCATGGGCTTCCTCAGAAATATCGTTATTTGCGGACGATAAAACACGCCCACGATTAAAGGCCAAGACCGTATTTTAACGCCCGCTTAATGGGCGCTGTCTACGCTTCCGCCAAGTAAGCAGGATCGGAAAATATGGCCAAAGCGCAATTCCACAAGAACCAGCGCGTCTTCGTGAAGCCGGTTGGCACTTGGGCCCTGATCGAGCACGTCGTGCCGCATTGGACGAAGGGCCTCGATGAGCCGATCCGCGTGCACTACGACGCCGGTCTTGGCCGCGAGTTCACCGCCGACGAACTGCAATCCGAAGAGCCCACGCCCGAGAAGAAAGACAACGGCGCGGAACGCTGGCGCGTGACGCGCGCCCGCAACAAGTGGCAGGCGACGGAAGACTGCTCGCGCCATCCGATTCCCGGAACCTATCCGGTGGTGATGACGACGGATACCGAATGGGGCGGCTGGCGCGTGCCGGGCGCGGAATACGACCTCGATCCCATGAAGGTGGAACGTCAGGCACAGATGATCGCGGCGACGCCGCAGCTCGCCAGCGTCGCGCGCCGCCTCGTCGAATGGGCGCGCAAATCCGGCGAGGAGATGCCAGCCGATCTCGCCGACCTCGCGCATCACGCGCAGGACGTCCTGACCATGATCGACGGCCCGCAATAGCGATTTCGTTTTACGGAATTTTTGGTTTCGCCGGTTCGGCGGCCGCGGGCTGCTGCGTCGATGCTGCCTGCGCTTTCGGCGCGACTTCGGATGGCGGCACAGCGTCCTGCGTCGTCTGCGACGGGTGAAGCGGTGAGAACTGAATCTGCGTGAAGGTGATGGTGACGACCTTTGCGGCACCGACGACGCGCTTGGCATCGGCGACGAGACGCGCACCGAGAAGCGCGTTGTCGACAGTCTTGGGATCGTCCGCCTTGCTGATCGGCTGCGCGTTCACATCGCGCACGAACGCATCCTGAATGAACGCCAGCTTGTCGCGGATCTCGACCGATGCGCCGGGCGTCGACGCGACAAGCTTGCTGGAGATGTAGGCGTAGCCGAGAAGCTTTCCGTTGTCGCTCATCGGCGCGATCAGGAACGGCATCTGTACATGCGTCCCGGGTTCTTCGGCTTTCTTCTTGGAGTCCTTGGGCGCGTCTTCGGCGGCGATCGCCGAAGCGGTCAGGCCGAAGAGGATCACGGGGATCGCCAGCATGCGCATTCGCGCAGGCTCGCAAATCATGGCTAACGAAAGGTTACCGCTCAAAAGTGGCTGTATCCCTTGCGCGGCACGGCGATTTCGCGGCCATCGGCGTCGAGCAGCGCGATCCCCGTACCCAGTTCCACGCGTCCGATGCAGGTCACGGATGTCCTCGAATCCGGAACGGATGCCGCTGCCGTGAACGCGATCTCATAGTCGTCGCCCGCCGTCGCGGCGCGAACGATTGCGTCACCGCCGTCTCCCCAAAGCGCGATCAATTCCGCCGAGCGGGGAACCGTTTCGGCCTCGACAACAATGCGAACCCCTGATCCCTCAGCGATATGCCCCAGATCGGCCAGAAGCCCGTCGGAAACATCGACGCTCGCCGAAGCGCTGCGCACCGGTGCAGCAAAAGAGACGCGCGGCTCTGGCACGCGATAGCGTTCGATCAAGCGCGAAGGTTCGCGCTTTCGGTCCCTGAGCAGGGACAATCCCGCGCCGCTGTCGCCGATGGTGCCGGTGACGAACACAAGATCGCCGACACGCGCACCGCTGCGGCGAACCATCTGCCCCGCCGGAACGTGACCGAAGGCGGTGACCGAAATCGCAAGCGGCCCCGGCGTCGAACTCATATCACCACCGAGCAAGGCAACACCGAATGTCTTCTGATCCTCAGCCAGACCGGCCGCGAAACGTTCGAGAAAAATCCGGTCCACCTTTTCCGGAAGCATCAAGGTCAGCAGATACGCCGCGGGCTCTGCCCCCTTCGCCGCAAGGTCGGAGAGATTCACGCGCAGCGCCTTCTTTGCGATTGTGTCGGGCGGATCGTTCGCGAAAAAGTCGACACCCTCGACGATCGCATCCGTGGTCGTGACCAGGTCATGACCTGCACGGGGCGCAACAACCGCCACATCGTCCTTCAAACCGAACGCGCCGGGCGAGGTTGCCAGCGGGGCGAACAGTTTCCCGATCAGGTCAAATTCCGAAGCGCGGGTCATAGCCTGACTATAAGGCCCGGGCCCTTTTCGGCCTTGTGCCCATTCGAACCAGACTTTTCCGGGGGGGTAGCGCAAAAATTTGGGTTCAACCTCCGTTTTCCGCCAAAAACCGCCCAAGGCGGGCCGGATACAGGATTTCTGTACAGAACCGCGATCCCTTTTTCTCAAAACCGCAATTCAAATCGGGCGTGCCGTACCCAAGCCATTGTAAAAGCATCAATATCCCTTTCCTTCGCTGCGCCGCAATATGCGTTCGGGTGTCCTTCATGGCGCGCAATGTGCCGCCAGGAAAGAACATTTAGGGAACAAAGTAGCCATTTCAAGGGCCGGCCGCAGGACATTTTGTCAGAACTGCAATTCGTCGTCCGGCGGTGTTTCGCCGAATTCCACGGCGCGCTTGCGGTGGGCGAGACGATCCAGCGCCGCGTTCACGAACGATGGCTCATCGCCCTGGAAGAAGGCGTGGCTGACATCGACATATTCGTCGATCACCACTTTCGCCGGGACGTCCTTGCAGGCGATCAGCTCATAGGCGCCCGCACGCAGCGTGGCGCGCAGGATCGAGTCGATGCGGGTGAGTTTCCAGTCGGCGCTCAGAACCTTGGTAATGCCGGCGTCGATTTCTTCCTGATGCTCGGGCACGCCGCGCACGAGGCGGCCGAAGAATTCATCGTCGACCTCACCCGCCGTGCCCGTCTCCGGCTCGCGGCCGAAGCGATGCTCGACGAATTCGAACACGGTTTCTTCCGCGCCGGTGCCGGTCAATTCCATCTGATAGAGCGCCTGGACCGCGGCGAGACGCGCGGCACTGCGGCCTTCGCGAGAACTCATTGCCCGGTGCCGAAACGCTTGCGCACATCGATCAGTGAGAGAACGGCACGCGCGGCATCGCCACCCTTGTCGCCGCCGTCGCGGCGTGCGCGCACCTCCGCCTGCTCTTCGTTCTCGACGGTGAGGATGCCGTTGCCGACACAGAGACCGTGGTTCATGCCGAGATCCATCAGCCCGCGCGCGCTTTCGCCCGCGACGATCTCGAAGTGATAGGTTTCGCCGCGGATGACACAGCCGAGCGCGACATAGCCGTCAAATTCCTTGTCGCCCATTGAGGCGAACAGGATCGCGGGCGGGATCTCCAGCGCACCGGAAACGGTGACGCGTTCGAACTTCGCGCCGGCGAGGTCGAGCGCCGCGGTCGCGCCGTCGAGCAATCCGGTCGCGATGTGTTCGTAGTAACGCGACTCGACGATGAGAATCTTCGGTGTGATCATGCCTTGCTCTTGGATTGTCCGCGGATCGGATGCGTGCCGACGATGTCGAGATCGTAACCGTCGAGGGCAACGACCTTCTTCTCCGGCGTATCGGTGAGGAGAATCATGTCCTTGATCCCGAGATCGAGCAGGATCTGCGCGCCGACGCCGTATTCCTTCACCCGGCGGCGGTCGACATCGTCTTCGGCGCGGCGGGCCAGCACATCGGTGACGAAGGTCGGCTTGGTCTGACGCAGCACGACGACGACGCCGCGGCCCTTCTCGGCCACGATGCGCATCGCCTCGCCCAGCGTGTCGGGCTCGTAATTCTTCCACGCCAGCATGTCGGTGAAGATGTTGATCGCGTGCATGCGCACCAGCACCGGCTCCGGCGTCGAGATATCGCCCTTCACAAGCGCGATATGCTCGGCGTAATCGAGCTCGTTCACATAGACGATCATCTTCCAGTCGCCGCCATTGTGGCTCTGGAACGGGACCTCGATGCGGCGCTTGACGAAGTGATCGTATTTGCGGCGATAGGCGATGAGGTCGGCGATGGTGCCGATCTTGAGATTGTGCAGCTGCGCGAATTTCACCAGATCCGGAAGACGCGCCATCGTGCCGTCGTCGTTCATGATCTCGCAGATCACGCCGGCGGGCGTGAGCCCGGCGAGACGCGCGATATCAACCGACGCTTCGGTATGACCCGCGCGCACCAGCGCGCCGCCGTGCCGCGCGACCAGCGGGAAGACGTGGCCGGGCGACGTGATGTCGTTCGGGCCTTTGGTGGAATCGATCGCAACCGAGATCGTATGCGCGCGGTCATGCGCGGAGATGCCGGTGGAGATGCCCTCCTTGGCTTCGATCGAGATTGTGAACGCGGTCTGGTTCGGCGTGCCGTTGACCGCGGTCATCATCGGGATCTTGAGCTGCTCGGCACGTTCCTGCGTCAGCGCGAGACAGATGAGGCCACGGCCGAAGCGTGCCATGAAGTTCACGGCATCCGGCGTGCACATCTGTGCGGGGATGACGAGATCGCCTTCGTTTTCGCGATCCTCGGCATCGATGAGGATGAACATCTTGCCGTTGCGCGCGGCTTCGATGACCTCTTCGATCTCGGCGATGTAGTCGTGGAAGACCGGCATGTTCATGGCTGCACCAGCCGCGCGACATAGCGCGCCATCAGATCGGCTTCGAAATTCACTTTTACGCCCGGCTTGGCGCGGCCAAACGTCGTGACCGCCTGCGTGTGCGGGATGATGTTCACGCCGAAGCGCGTGCTATCGACATCGTTCACCGTCAGCGACACGCCGTCGAGCGCGACGGAGCCTTTGGCGGCGACGAGCTTCGAGAGTTTCTTCGGCACTTCGAAGATCATGCGCACGGATTCGCCTTCCGGCTTCACGCTGACGATCTCCGCCACCGCATCGACATGGCCGGTGACGATGTGACCGCCGAATTCGTCACCGACACGCATCGGCCGTTCGAGGTTTACGGACTCGCCGACCTTCCAGGTGCCGAGCGTCGTCTTCGACAGCGTTTCGCCGGACGCGGTGAACGCGAACCAGCGATCCTTTGCGCTGCCTTTATCCACGACCGTCATGCACGCGCCGGAGCAGGCGATGGAGGCGCCCATGTCGATCTGCGAGACGTCGAATTTCGTGGCGATGACAATATGCGTGTCGCCGCGTTTCTCCACGTGGCGCACCTTGCCGACATCGGTGACAATTCCGGTGAACATGGCGTCGTTCTAGACCCTGGCGGCGAAGCTTTCCAGCATATCCGGGCCGAGTTTTCGCGTGCCCAGCGAAACGAAGCGGGACGCTTCGTCAAGATCGAGCGCGGCCAGCGCGTCGATGCCGTTACGCCCGGAAGCGCCCAGCAGAATCGGCGCGCGGAAAATCTCCAGCCGGTCGGCGAAACCGCGGTCGAGGAACGAGGCGTGCACACTCGCGCCGCCCTCCACCAGCAGCCGGGTAACCCCAATTTTTGCGAGGTCTTTGAGCACCGCCGCGATGTCGGGACGGCCACGGACGTCTTTCTTGACGCGAACCACCTCGACGCCGCGCGCGATCAGCGAACTGCCGCCACTCGCGGTCGTGTAGACGCGCGTCGGGATTTGCTTCGCGGTCTTCGTAAGCTTGGACGAGTCTTCCAGCCGCAACCGCGTATCGAGCACGACGCGGATCGGCGAACGGTCTTCGAGCCCTGCGATACGGCAGGTGAGATCGGGATTGTCGGCCAGCGCCGTCTCGATGCCGACAAGGATCGCATCGTGTTTTGCCCGCAGCAGATGGCCGTAGCGGCGCGCGTCCGGTCCGGTAATCCATTTGCTCTGGCCCGAGACGGTGGCCGTCTTGCCGTCGATGCTCTGCGCGACCTTCAACGTCACCAGCGGACGCGACTTCGTCACCCGCAGAAAGAACCCGGCGTTGAGTGCGGCCGCGTCTTTTTCGAGAGCACCGGTCGCCACTTCGACACCGCCGTCACGCAGCATCGCAAGACCTTTGCCACTGACACGCGGATCAGGATCCTCCACCGCACTCACCACCCGCGCGACCCCAGCCTGCAACAACGCATTCGCACAAGGCGGCGTCTCGCCCTGATGCGCGCATGGCTCCAGCGTCACATACGCCGTCGCCCCGCGCGCCTGCTCACCGGCTTTCGCGAGCGCCACGACTTCCGCATGCGGCCGCCCACCCGGCTGCGTCCATCCGCGCCCGACAACGCGCTCGTCTTTGACGATCACGCAGCCAACAGCCGGATTGGGTGCCGTTGTGCCCAACGCCCGTTCTGCGAGCGCAAGCGCATGACGCATGTGGGTAAGGTCAGTCATCGCCGAATCTTGCTTTTAGTTCTGACGCCAGCGCGTCAGAAGATTGATTCACGCGGAGACGCGGAGACGCGGAGTTCGGCAAGCCGTTCACAATTCGCTGCAGCCCTTCTTTTAGAGTCGGCGCTCCAAAATTTATCAGAAGCCCAACGGGAAGATTTAGCAGGCGCAAATAGGTAAGCACTTGCTTGCCGTGAACCGGGGCCGATTTCTCTACGGATTTGATCTCAACGATGACTCGCGCATCGACCAAAAGGTCGATGCGCAAACCATCTTCAAAGCGAAGGCCGTCATACTCGAACGCCACGATCTTCTGACGTTCGACTTGAAAGCCGCGCCTTTGCAGATCGCGGTATAGGATCGCTTCATAAACAGACTCGAGCAAACCGGGACCGAGCGCAGCATGCAATTTGAACGCAGCATCAACGATCTCGCCGGTCACATCGTCCAATGAGCGCGCTGCTTCCCTCACTCCGCGTTCTCCGCGTCTCCGCGTGAAACCTATTCCTTATCGCCTTCGAGCTCACCGATGAGATTCTCGAAATCCTTGGTCTCGCGGAAGTTTTTGTAGACCGAGGCGAAGCGGACATAGGCGACCTTGTCGAGGCTTTGCAGCGCCTGCATCACCAGCTCGCCGATGGTCGCGGCCTGAATCTCGTTCTCGCCGAGGCTTTCGAGACGGCGCACGATGCCGGTGACCATGCGGTCGACGCGCTCGGCTTCCACCGGACGCTTGCGCAGCGCGTGGGAGAGCGAACGCTCCAGCTTGTCGCGGTCGAAGGGCTCGCGGCGGTTGTTCTTCTTCACCACGATCAGTTCACGCAACTGCACGCGCTCGAACGTCGTGAAGCGTCCACCGCAGGCCGGGCAATGACGGCGGCGACGGATGGCGGAATTGTCCTCGGACGGACGGCTGTCCTTCACCTGGCTGTCGTCATGTCCGCAAAAAGGGCAGCGCATCGAATATGGTCCTTACGAGTAGATCGGAAAACGCTTGCACAGATCGCCGACGCGCGCGCCGACACTGGCTTCGACCGCCGCATCGCCCGCGTCGCCATTCTTGGCGACAGCATCGACGACTTCAACGATGAGTTTGCCGATCTCGCGGAATTCGGCGGGACCGAAGCCGCGCGTCGTGCCGGCCGGTGAACCCAGACGGATGCCCGAGGTGATCGCGGGCTTCTCGGTATCGAACGGCACTGCGTTCTTGTTGGTGGTGATGTTGGCGCGGTCGAGCGCCTTCTCGGTCGGCCGTCCGGTCGCGCCCTTGGGACGCAGATCGACCAGCATCAGATGCGTGTCGGTGCCGCCGGAGACGATGTCGAGGCCTTCGCTATGCAGCGTCTCGGCCAGCGCCTTCGCATTCTCGATCACGCGCTTGGCATAGAGCTTGAACTCCGGCTTCAGCGCCTCACCGAACGCAACGGCCTTCGCCGCGATGACATGCATCAGCGGGCCGCCCTGCAAACCCGGGAACACCGCCGAGTTGATCTTCTTCCCCAGCGCTTCGTCACGCGAGAGGATCATGCCGCCGCGCGGGCCGCGCAGCGTCTTGTGCGTCGTCGTCGTGACCACATGCGCGTGCTCCAGCGGATTGGGATGCGCGCCACCGGCGACGAGGCCCGCGAAATGCGCCATGTCGACCATGAAATACGCGCCGACTTCATCTGCGATCTCACGAAAGCGCTTGAAATCGATTACGCGCGGATAGGCGGAGCCGCCGGCGATGATGACTTTCGGCTTGTTCGCGCGCGCGATCGCCTGCACCTCATCCATGTCGATGCGGTGATCCTGGCGGCGCACGGTGTAGGGCACCGGCTTGAACCATTTGCCCGACTGGTTCGCGGGCGAGCCATGCGTGAGATGTCCGCCGGCCGCGAGATCGAGGCCCATGAACGTGTCGCCGGGCTGCATCAGCGCGAAGAACACGGCCTGGTTCGCCTGCGCGCCGGAATGCGGCTGCACGTTCGCGAAGGAGCAATCGAACAGGCGGCAGGCGCGCTCGATCGCCAGTTCCTCCACCACATCGACATATTCGCAGCCGCCGTAATAGCGGCGGCCCGGATAGCCCTCGGCATATTTGTTGGTGAGGACGGAGCCCTGCGCTTCCAGCACCGCCCTGGAGACGATGTTCTCGGACGCGATCAGCTCGATCTTGTCCTGCTGGCGCTTGAGTTCGTCATCGACGGCGCGGGCGACATCGGGGTCGGCCTGGTGCAGGCCACGGCTGAAAAAACCCGAATTCTCCGCACTATTCGCCGCTGCCGACATCACTCACCTCGCTGGACCCGCAGCGGAACCCCACCCCTTGGAGGGCACCGTACCTATCGGGGCGCTACCCCTACCCCTTTACCAAATCTTGCGCCAGATGGATTCCGGACGCCCGGCTATCCACAGGCAAACCGGCCGTTTCGCGGCCCTGGCGATCCAACCAGGGATAGGGGCAAGACTTCGGCCCATGCCCGAAGGACTTGGGCGGGACTTCCCCTGAATTCGCCTTTGTTTGCTACATTCCAGTCTTCGATCTGAGTCTCTGAGTATTTGGAGAACATTGTGAAGACGAACAACGGCGACGTCCCCGCGCAGAAACCCGAAGACCTGCTGAAACTCGCGACCGACATCGTCGCGGCTTACGTCAGCAACAACACGGTATCGGTCGGCGACCTGCCATCCATGATCAAGAGCGTGCATGCGACGCTGGGCGGCCTCGCGGGCGCAGGGTCCTCTGAGCCGCAGACGACGCAGAAGCCCGCGGTGGCCGTCAAGAAATCGGTGACGGCGGAATACATCGTCTGCCTTGAGGACGGAAAGAAACTCAAAATGCTGAAGCGCTACATCCGCTCACGCTACAACATGTCGCCGGAAGAATACCGCAGCAAATGGGGCCTGCCCGCCGATTACCCGATGGTCGCGCCGAACTATGCGCAACAGCGTTCCGATTTCGCCAAAAAGATCGGCCTCGGCAAATCCTCCACACCGCCGCGCAAGAAGAGCAGACGTTGACCGCCTCACGTATGGTCGGTGGACTTAAGACGGTAGTCGTCAAGGAAGGCCACGAACGGGAGTTTGAAGCTCTCTTTGCAGCGCTGCGCGCAGAGATAGCCGCGCATGCGCCGGGCTGCGTGTATTATTCGCTGCTCAAGTCCCGCACCAATCCGCGCGCCTATATCGTCGAAGAGCAGTACCGCGACGAAGCCGCGTGGGAAGCGCATCAGTCGTCGCCGTATGGAAAAACCTACTTTCCCAAAATGCGCGCGATCATCGACATCACCGTCGAGTATTTCGATGTGGTCGTGCCTTAGATAATTCAACCCTCCCCTTGAGGGAGGGTCGACAATTTGGTTCGAGCGAAGCGAGAAGCAAATTTCGGGGAGGGGTTTGTAGCTAATACCCCTCCCCGAAAACGCTTCGCGTTTTCGACCCTCCCTCAAGGGGAGGGTTGGATCTTTTTTCTGATCAGATATTCGAGCTTGCGTTTTGCGGCGTCACCCAGCGCTGCGCGTGATGCGTTCGCGGGGCCGACGACGCTGGCTTCGATCCCTGTTGCCGAATCGATCGCGGTCGCTTTTGCGAACGCACCTTGAATGACGACTTCCAGGAAAATCTCGCCCTTGGCCGGAGCCATCAGGCCGCGCGACGAAGGTTGTGCGCCGTCCACACCTGATCCAGCGCGCGCACCAGATCGTGCAGCATCGCTTCGCTGTGCGCGGGCGATGGCGTGAAGCGCAGGCGTTCCGCGCCGCGCGGCACGGTCGGGTAGTTCACCGGCTGCACATAGATGCCGTGATCGTAGAGCAGTGAATCCGACACCGCCTTGCACAGGGTCGCGTCGCCTACGAAGACTGGAACGATGTGGCTGGGCGAATCCATCACCGGCAGACCGGCTTTGGTCATCAGCGCCTTTAGCTGTGCCGCGCGCGTCTGGAGCAATTCGCGCTCGGCATCGCTTTCCTTCAGATGCCGCACGCTGGCGAGCACGCCGGCCGCGATGGCGGGGGCGAGCGAAGTGGTGAAGATGAAGCCCGGCGCAAAGGAGCGGATGCAGTCGATCAACTCGTTCGACGCCGCGATATAGCCGCCCATGACGCCGAATGCCTTGGCGAGCGTGCCTTCGACGATGTCGATGCGCTGCATCTGGTTGTCGCGCGCGGCAACGCCTGCGCCGCGCGGGCCGTAGAGGCCGACGCCATGCACTTCGTCGATATAGGTGAGTGCTGCGTATTTCTCGGCGAGATCGCAGATCTCCTTCACCTTCCCGAAATCGCCTTCCATCGAATAGACGGATTCGAAGGCGATCAGTTTCGGCGCGTCGGGATCGGCTTCGGCCAGAAGGCGCTCGAGGTCGGCCATGTCGTTGTGCTTGAAGATGCGCTTCTCGACATTGCCGTTGCGCATGCCCTCGATCATCGAGGCGTGGTTGAACACGTCGGAAAAGACGATGAGGCCGGGGAGAATCTTTGCCAGCGTCGCGAGCGTCGCGTCGTTCGACACAAACCCCGAAGTGAACAGCAGCGCGCCGTCCTTGCCGTGAAGGTCGGCAAGCTCCTGCTCCAGCTCCACATGGTAGTGCGTCGTACCGGAGATGTTGCGCGTCCCGCCGGAGCCCGCGCCGGTCGTGTCGATGGCTTCGTGCATGGCGGCGAGCACCTTGGGGTGCTGGCCCATACCGAGATAATCGTTGCTGCACCACACCACCACCGGCCGCCTGGCACCCTGGGTGTGGAAATCGGCGTTGGGGTAATTGCCCTGGGCGCGCACGATATCGGCGAAGACGCGGTAGCGCCCTTCGCGGCGCAGACCGGCCAACGCGTCACGAAACCGGTTCGAATAGGAAAACGCCATACCGTTGCTCTTGGTGCGGGCCACCCGCCGTTCAGCCAAAGAATACATGAGCCTGCCCTTCGGAACCTAGCCGTTCGTGACGCATGGCTGTCACAAAACGACGCGCCTTTCCGGCCAAAAGTACCGGAGGCGCCGGGGCTTTTCCTTGATCCAGCGCAAACTCAGGCTGCGATGGCCACGACCGCGTTCACCGCCATGGCGATCAGGCAGGTGTTGAAGAAGAACGAGACGATGGAATGGGCCAGCGTCGTCCGCCTCAGCCGGGTGGACGTCACCTGCACGTCGGACACCTGGAACGTCATGCCGACCACGAAGGCATAGTAGAGGAAATCGGCCGCGCCCGGTTCCTCGGTTCCCGGAAAGGCCAGTCCGCTGCCCTTCTTCTTCCCGGGTTCCGAATAGAAGAGATAGGCATAGTGGAACGCCATCATCATGTGCAGCATCGCCCAGCCAAGCGGCGCGCCGAGGACGGCGAGGACGATCGCATACGGATCCACAGCCTGTTTCTGGTGCAGCAACGTGACGATCGCAAACATGCAGAAGCCGATCATCACCAGCGCGAACAGGATGACGAGCGCGATGCCCTCGTCCTCGACATCGGCCCTCTTGTCGAGTTGCCCGGGCGTGATGTTCAGCGCGATGAAGGAGAGCATTGCGATATAGGAGAGGAAGAAAACATCGCCGCCGGCGAGCAGGCGCACAGGCGGTGGAAGCGCGCCCAGCAAAAGATAGACAACCGCGCCGAGCAGAAAGCAGGCGTAGAACCGCCAATGATGGGTGAGATGGGATCGCGCAAACAGCAAAGGCGCCTCCGGATGGAAGCACACTGTGTGACACAAGTTTGGAAGAGTGAAAACGCTCGCTCTTTTACACCCTCCCCTTGAGGGAGGGTCGAAAATTTGTTTCGAGCCCAGCGAGGAACAAATTTCGGGGAGGGGACAAGGGGGCAGAACCCCTCCCCGAAAACGCTCGCGCGTTTTCGACCCTCCCTCAAGGGGAGGGTCAGTCCTTCACAGACGGAATCTCACCTGATCGATCCAGAAGCGCTCGAGGCGGCGAAGGCTGGTGTTCAATCCGTCGAGGTCGCCGTCCGTGACGTTGCCCACCGGCTCCAGCGAGCCCAGGTGCCGATCGAACAGCTCGCTCAGCATCTCACGCACCACTTCGCCCTTCGGCGTCAGGCGCACCAAGACGGAGCGGCGGTCGGCTTCGGAACGGGCGTGATGGATGTAGCCGGCTTCGACGAGCTTCTTGAGATTGTACGACACGTTCGAGCCCAGATAGTGCCCGCGCGTGCGCAACTCGCCAGCCGTCAATTCCTGATCGCCGACATTGAACAGAAGCAGCGCTTGCACGCTGTTGATCTCGCGTTCGTCGCGACGGTCGAGCTCGTCCTTGATCACATCGAGCAATTGCCGATGCAGACGCTCAACCAGATTGAGTGTTTCAAGATAATGCTTGCCGAGCGTTTGTGTGCCCTCAAGCGCCGCAGCTGCCTGCGGCTTGGCCAATGCTGTCATCGCTTTTCCCCACTTTTGCGCAGGGCCCACCTTGTTATGCGACCACAGTAGGGGCGATTGATTAAAGGGCCGTAAAAATTATCAGATAACCCCACGCAGCATTTGGATTATTCCGGAGAAATCCATTCCGGATTGCCCTTTTGCTGCCATCAGCGCGTAAAGCTGCAACGCTTCGGCGCCCATCGGCGTGGCCGCGCCTGCGTTTTGCGCCGCCTGTTGCGAGAGTTTGAGGTCTTTCAGCATCAGGCCGGTCGCGAATCCGCCGGTGTAATCGCGGTTTGACGGCGACGTCGGCACCGGTCCCGGGACGGGACAGTATGTCGTCAATGACCAGCACTGGCCCGACGCCGCCGACATGATGTCGAAGAGTTTCTGATGATCGAGACCGAGTTTTTCGCCGAGCGCGAACGCCTCACACGTGCCGATCATCGAGATGGCGAGCAGCATGTTGTTGCAGATCTTTGCCGCCTGTCCTGCACCCGCGCCGCCGGCATGCACGATGCGCTTGCCCATCTTCTGCAGGATAGGTTCGGCGCGCGCGAACGCTTTCTCCGTACCGCCGCACATGAACGCGAGCGTGCCCGCTTCCGCACCGCCCGTGCCGCCCGAGACCGGCGCATCGAGAAAATCGAAACCGGCTTTCTCCGCTGCGTCATGCACCGCACGCGCCGAATCGATGTCGATGGTCGAACAATCGATCAGCAACGCATCTTTCTTAGCGGCCGTGAGGATGCTTTCCTTCTCCAGATACACGCTGCGGACATGCGCGCCGGCCGGCAGCATCGTGATGACGACATCGGCGGACTTCACCGCATCGAGCGCGGTCGCGGCACTCTTGCCGCCCGCATCGGTCACAGGCTTCAGCGCCGCCGCACTCAGATCGAACGCCGTCACGCCGTCGCCGCTTTTGAGCAGATTGCGCGCCATCGGCCCACCCATGTTGCCCACGCCGATGAATGCGATATTGGTCATGACTTCCTCTTATCTTCGTTGAGCCGGAGCAAAGCGTTCTCAGGCAGGTCTGCGAATGCCCAATCTCTCGCTATAGCTTCAAACGTGTCGTCGCGAAGGTAAAACAGAAAATGCCTTTCGTCTTCCAGCGGCGCGGACAAGACTTTCCAGTCTTTCGGCGCATCGCGCGCGGGATCGTCACCAACGATCTCGTAAAACTCGCCCCAGCTCGGTGCCAGTTTCGAATACCGGCACTGACCTTTGTACCACCCCTCGTCGTTGGTCGCTCCGAGACGATATTTTGAGACCGTTGAAAAACGAAGGATACCTTCCTCTTCTTCTGAAAATGCGTTGAACTTCCACGGATTCAGTAAAAAACGAAGCAGCACGTCGCTGCTCTGCTGCATGATCGAAGGTGAAGGCGCATTGGGCTCTGCGTTCCATCCATGATTCAGCTGCTTGAAGACGGATGTGATCATATCAGAGTTGCAATTCTTTGTTTTCCAGCGGTTCGAAATAAGCATCGATGTCGGCGTTGGATACTTCGGATAGATCGGACGGCTTCCATTTCGGGGTGCCGTCTTTGTCGATAATAGTGGCGCGGACGCCTTCGTAGAAATCGTGGCCGGCGACGACGCGGTTCACCATGCGCCATTCCATCTTCATGCAGTCGTCGAAGTCGAGCTTCGCCCCCTCGCGCACCTGGCGGAATGCAATCTTGGTCGCGGTCGGCGATTTGGAGCGGATCGTCTTCGCCGTGTCACGCGACCAGTCGGTGTGATCGGCATCGAGCGCGGCGAGAATGCCCTCGACAGAATCCATCGCAAAGAAGGCATCTATCTTCTGGCGATACATCTTAAGCGTAGATTTCTCCCAGACATCTGTACCGACAACATACCCCGTGGTTTCGGACATAAGATTTCCCGGTGAGTCGCCAGCCGCCAAAGTCTGAATAAGAGCATCGCGGGACGATCGTTCGCAGAAATCTGTTGCCAGTCCGGCATAACGCAAATCGGCGGTCTTCAAACGCGCGCCCGTGAGCGCAAGATACATGCCGATCTGTCCCGGACACCGCGGCAGGAAATAGCTTCCTCCCACATCGGGGAAAAGGCCGATACCGGTCTCTGGCATCGCGAACACGGTCGTTTCATCGGCAACCCTGTAGGTGCCATGAATGGAAACGCCCACACCGCCCCCCATCACGATGCCGCTGATCAGCGCCATGTAGGGCTTGGGATAATGCTTGATCAGCGCGTTCAGAACATATTCGTCGTGGTAGAAACTGAGCGCATAGGGCGTCTTGTTTATGCCGCTCTCATAGAGCGAGCGGATATCGCCGCCGGCGCAGAACGCGCGCTCGCCTGAACCCTGCACGACAACGACCTTCACATCGTCCTGCGCCGCCCAAGCGCGAAGCTGCATCGTCATCTGCAAACACATGCCGTGCGTCAGCGCGTTCAGCGCCTTCGGCCGGTTCAGGGTGATCAGACCGACAGCGCCGCGCTTTTCGAAAAGGACGTGAGGTTCTTCAGACAAAATGACCTCCCCCTTGCCGCCTTCGCTTCGCTACGGCGCGCCAAGGAGAATCTCCTGCCGCGGCATAGCCGAAGGCGAAGACGGGTGGGGAGGTCGGAATGCGAAGCATTCCGGGTGGGGGTCGCGATCTATCCGCGAATACCCCGCCCCCCGCCCGACGTGCTCCCCCGGAACAAGTCCGGGGTGCGCGCGTCGACCTCCCCACAAGGGGGAGGTTAAACAAGAACGACATCATCACTGTCTGAACATCTCGCGGCTGACGATCACCCGCATGATCTCGTTGGTCCCTTCGAGGATCTGGTGCACGCGCAGATCGCGCACGTGCCGCTCGGCGGGGAAGTCTTTCAGATAACCGTAACCGCCGAACAGCTGCAGCGCATCGTTCGCAATCTTTGAGCCGGTGTCGGTGGCAAAGCGCTTGGCCATCGCGCACAGCATCGTCGCGCGCGGATCGCGCTTGTCGAGCGCCGACGCCGCGTTGCGGATCATCAACCGTGAGGCTTCGAGTTCCGTCGCCATGTCGGCGAGCTTGAACTGCGTCACCTGGAATTCCGCGATCTGCTTTCCGAACTGCTTGCGCTCGGTGACGTACTGTTTCGCTTCCTCAAGCGCCGCGCGCGCCGTGCCGACCGAACATGCACCGATATTGATGCGCCCGCCGTCGAGCCCGCTCATCGCGATGCGGAAGCCTTCGCCTTCCGCGCCAAGACGGTTCGCCACCGGCACGCGGCAATCCTCGAAGATCACCTGTGCCGTCGGCTGCGAATTCCAGCCCATCTTCTTTTCGACCTTGCCGAACGAAAGTCCCGGCGTGCCCTTCTCGATCACCAGGCACGAAATCCCCTTCGGCCCATCTTCGCCGGTGCGCACCATGCAGACATAGATGTCCGACGTGCCCGCACCCGAGATGAACGCCTTCGAGCCGTTCAGCACATAATGATCGCCGTCCTTCACCGCTCGCGTCTTCAGCGCCGCGGCATCCGAGCCCGAACCCGGCTCGGTCAGGCAGTACGACGCGATCAATTCCATCGTCGTGAGCTTGGGCAGGAACTTCTTGCGCTGCGCATCGCTGCCGTAACGATCGATCATCCACGACGCCATGTTGTGGATCGAGATGAACGCGGCGGTGGACGTACAGCCGGCCGACAGTTCCTCCATGATGATCGCGGCGTCGAGGCGGCTCATCTCCGACCCGCCGACATCGCTCTTCACATAGATGCCCGCGAAGCCCAGCGCCGCGGCTTCGCGCAGCCGGTCGACCGGGAAATGAGCCTTCTCGTCCCACTCCGCAGCAAAAGGCGCCAACCGCTCGCGCGCGAACCGGCGCGCGGCGTCTTCGATGGCCCGTTCGTCCTCGTTCAGGGAGAAATCCATGGCGCAAATTCCCGCGAAATCGGGGCGTAATTAACCCCCTGTAGGCCCGGATGCAAAGGCGCGAATTCGCCGCCTTGCGGGCCCTTCCTCACGCGAGTAGACCCTCACGTCCCCAGTCCGGAACCTTGCCCGATGGCCTCCGATCCGAACTTTCCCGCGATCCGCATGCGCCGCGTCCGGCGTCACGACTGGTCGCGCCGTCTGGTGGCGGAATCGGTGCTGACGGCGGCGGATTTCATCTGGCCGCTGTTCGTCATCGACGGTCAGAACACGCGCCAGCCGGTCGTCTCGATGCCTGGTGTGGATCGCCTCAGCGTCGACCTCGCGGTCGAAGCGGCGAAGGAAGCGCACGACCTCGGCATCCCGGTGATCGCGCTGTTCCCAAACACCGATCCCGATCTCAAGACCGAGGACGGCCGCGAAGCGACCAACGACAACAACCTCATCTGCCGTGCCGTGCGCGCGATCAAGAAAGCGGTGCCGGAGATCGGCGTGCTCTGCGATGTCGCGCTCGATCCCTACACCACGCACGGCCATGACGGCGTGCTGGTCGAGAGCTATGTCGCCAATGATGAGACGCTGGATATCCTTGTAAAGCAGGCGCTCGTCCAGGCCGAAGCCGGCTGCGATATCATCGCGCCGTCCGACATGATGGACGGCCGTGTCGGCGCGATCCGCACCGCGCTCGAAGCCAAAGGTTTCCGCAACACGATGATCATGGCCTATGCGGCCAAGTATGCGAGCGCATTCTACGGCCCGTTCCGCGATGCGGTGGGATCGGCGAAGGCGCTGACCGGTGACAAGCGCACCTATCAGATGGATCCGGCCAATGCCGAAGAGGCGCTGCGCGAAGTCGCGCTCGATCTCGCGGAGGGCGCCGACATGGTCATGGTGAAGCCGGGGATGCCATATCTGGACGTGCTCACGCGCGTGAAAGAAAAATTCGCGGTGCCGACATTCGCGTATCAGGTGTCCGGCGAATATTCGATGCTGACCGGCGCGATCGAGCGCGGCTGGTTCGATCGCGAGCGTGTGGTGCTGGAAAGCCTGATGGCGTTCAAGCGCGCGGGCGCGAGCGGCGTCCTCACCTACTTCGCGCGCGACGCGGCGAAGCTTCTGCAAAAGGGTTAGTGCGCAGCGTTGTCGTCATTCCGTTTCCCCGCCTCCTCGTCCGCCACCCGCTTCCTGTCGCGGCGCTACTGGCGAACGCGCCTGGTGTTCTGGGGCGGCGCGATTGCCGTCGGCCTCGTCAGCGTTGCCTTCGCAAAGGCCGCGAACGAAGTGCAGG
>Ga0335075_10004394_pt1 | contig 22075 bp, 19 predicted proteins | sample Lox_Sample_24_FD_206723 | JGI IMG/M metagenome (GOLD analysis project Ga0335075, IMG submission 206723) | Soil microbial communities from Loxahatchee National Wildlife Refuge, Florida, United States - Lox_Sample_2.4 | ecosystem: Environmental > Terrestrial > Soil > Wetlands | place: USA...
TCGCCGCCCTCGCGGCGGGTGGCTTGATCGGCGCCCTCGCGCTCGCCGGCTGTAGCGCCGGCCAGCTCTCCCAGACCGCCAGCCAGGAGTCCGCCGTCGACGGCAGCCAGGCGGTGATCAACAACGTAGCGCTGCGCAATGTCCGCATTCAGGCGCTGCAGAACAGTGACTACCTGCGCCCGGGCACAACGGTGGCCCTGGTGCTCGTTGTCGTCAACCAGTCGCCGGATGTCGCCGACAAGCTGGTGGGCATCTCCACCGATATCGGCAAAGTGACCGTGACCGGCGATCCCACCTTGCCCGCCGGTGGAACGCTGTTCGTCGGCACTCCAAACGGTCAGAACAGGAAGGCCGTAGACGCCATCGAGGCCGCCGACACCGTCAAGGCGACGGTGGCGCTGGACAAGCAGATCACCAACGGCCCGAACTACAACTTCACCTTCGATTTCGAGAAGGCCGGCAGCGTCAGCCTGGCGGTGCCGATTTCGGCACCCCAGGGCCCGGGGCAGAACGAGCGCGCGGCGCCGGCCGAACACTTTTAGATCCGTCCGACCTGTCAGACCCACCGGATACCGTCACCGCGTGGCCAAGGCACGTTCGCAATACCGCTGTTCGGAATGCCGCCATGTCACTGCCAAGTGGGTGGGACGCTGCCTGGAGTGCGGCACCTGGGGTTCTGTCGACGAAGTCGCGCTGCTCAGCGCTGTCCGAAGTAGCACCCGCCAGTCGGCGGCTGCGATTCCGATCAGTTCCATCGAGCCGAGTGGCACCCGCCATTGCCCTACCGGTATCGATGAACTCGACCGTGTGCTGGGCGGCGGTGTAGTTCCGGGCTCGGTCACCCTGCTCGCGGGCGATCCGGGGGTGGGCAAGTCGACGCTGCTGCTCAAGGTCGCCCATCAATGGGCGACGTCAGGGCGGCGCGCGTTGTACATCTCCGGCGAGGAGTCGCGGGGCCAGATCCGGATGCGCGCCGACCGGACCGGCTGCAGCCATCACGAGCTGTACCTGGCAGCCGAGTCCGACCTGCGGGCAGTGCTCGGCCATATCGAGGTGGTGCAGCCCACGCTGGTCGTCGTCGACTCGGTGCAGACCATGTCCAGCGCTGATGCCGACGGCGTCACCGGCGGTACCACCCAGGTGCGCGCGGTGACCACCGCGCTGACCGCCGCGGCGAGAACCACCGGTGTGCCGCTGATCCTGATCGGGCATGTCACCAAGGACGGGGCGATCGCCGGGCCACGCTCGCTTGAACACCTGGTCGACGTCGTGCTGCATTTCGAGGGCGACCGCAACTCGTTGCTGCGCATGGTCCGCGGTGTCAAGAATCGATTTGGCGCGGCCGATGAAGTCGGCTGTTTTCTATTGCAAGACAATGGGATTGAGGGTGTCGCCGATCCGTCTGGGCTGTTTCTGGATCAGCGGCCGCAGCCGGTCGCGGGCACCGCCATCACGGTGAATCTGGACGGCAAACGTCCACTGATCGGCGAAGTCCAGGCGTTGCTGGCAACACCCTCGGGCGGCTCGCCGCGACGCGCCGTCAGCGGGATCGACCATGCCCGGGCGGCCATGATCGCCGCGGTGCTGGAAAAGCACGCCCTCGTCAAGATCGCGGTCAACGACGTGTACCTGTCGACCGTCGGAGGCATGCGGCTGACCGATCCGTCATCGGACCTGGCGGTCGCCATCGCGCTGGCTTCGGCTTACGTGAACCTGCCGTTGCCGGCGACGGCGGTGATGATCGGTGAAGTCGGTTTAGCGGGTGATCTGCGGCGGGTGAGCGGCATCGAGCGCAGGCTGGCCGAGGCCGCCCGGCAAGGGTTCACCACGGCGCTGATCCCGCCGGGCTGTAATGCCGTGCCGACCGGCTTGCAGGTGCTGGAGGCAGCCACCATCGTCGCGGCGTTAGAGCACATGCTCGACATCGCCGAGCACCGTTCGAATGCGCCAACACCTCCACATCGACTGGACGTGGCGCAGAATGACTGGCAATGACTGTTAGCAAGGCAGCGAGAATCGGCGCGGTGCCGCCGGCGCGTCCCACCCTGCGTGAGGCGGTCGGACGGCTGGCGCCGGGCACCGCGCTTCGCGACGGCCTAGAACGCATCCTGCGCGGCCGGACCGGTGCCCTGGTAGTCCTCGGTTACGACGACAGCGTGGAGGCGATCTGCGACGGCGGCTTCTCGCTCGATGTGCGGTACGCGCCGACCAGATTGCGGGAGCTGTGCAAGATGGACGGCGCGGTCGTGCTGTCCACCGACGGTAGCCGGATTCTGCGGGCCAACGTGCAGCTGGTGCCGGACCCGTCGATACCCACCGACGAGTCCGGGACCCGGCACCGCTCGGCCGAGCGGTCCGCCATCCAGACCGGCTACCCGGTGATCTCGGTGAGCCACTCGATGAGCATCGTGACCGTCTACCTCGGCGGCGAACGCCACGTGTTGGCCGACTCGGCGACCATCCTGTCCCGGGCCAATCAGGCCATCGCCACGTTGGAGCGGTATAAAACCCGGCTTGACGAGGTCAGCGGACAACTGTCGCGGGCCGAGATCGAAGACTTCGTCACGCTGCGAGATGTGATGACGGTCGTGCAGCGGCTCGAGCTGGTCCGCCGGATCGGTCTGGTGATCGACAACGACGCCGTCGAGCTGGGCACCGATGGACGTCAGCTGCGGCTTCAGCTGGAGGAATTGCTCGGCGGCAACGACACCGATCGGGAGCTGATCGTGCGCGACTACCACGCCAACCCCGAACCGTTGGCCAGGGAGGAGGTCGGGGCAATCCTCGGCGAGCTGGATGACCTGTCCGACACCGAGTTACTCGACTCCACCGCACTGGCAAAGGTTTTCGGATATCCGTCGACGACAGAGGCCGAGGACTCGGCGATGAGCTCACGCGGCTATCGCGCGATGGCAGGTATCCCCCGACTGCAGTTCGCTCACGCCGACCGGCTGGTCCGGGAGTTCGGGTCGCTGCAGGGTCTGCTGGCGGCCAGCGCCAGCGATCTGGAGGCGGTCGAGGGGATCGGCGCGATCTGGGCGCGGCAGGTGCGCGAGGGGCTCTCACACCTGGCCGAGTCGACCATCGCCGAGCCGCTCGGTTAGCCGCCGGGGCCGTGCGGCGGACCAGGCGGCGGCCCGACGGGGACTGGACCGGGCATGCCGGGCGCTGGCGGAGGCGCGGCGCCCGGTGGCGGCGGCGGCGCGAGGATGAACGGGACCGCTGCCGAGCGCAGGTTTCCCAGCTGCACGACGAGGTTGTAGGTACCGGGTCCGATCGGCTGCCGCGGCAGCGGACAGTGCGGGGCCGACCCCATGCCGGTCCAGGTCACGGCGGTGGTGACCTGCTCACCGGGCGCGAACGTCTTGACCAGTGTTTCGTTGGACGGCGCACAGTCCAAGTTGGACCACAACCGCTTGTTGTCCAGTGAATACACGTAAGCCGCCAGGACCGCGGCACCCACGTCGCGCTTGCAGGCCACCAGCCCGATGTTGGTCACGACCATGGTGAATTTCGGCTGGTCACCGATGAAGTATTGGGGCGCGTTGGTCAGTCCGAGGACGGCCAGGGTGGAGTCGGGGCAGTCATCGCCTTCTTTGAGCACCGGCGGTGGCTGAACGGCCGCCGTCGGCGTCTCCACGATCTGATCGGGGTTCTGTCCCGCCGGCGGCACCACCGGGGTCTTGACCTCCGGGGCCGCTCCGGGTGCGGCGGCGGGATTCTGCCCGGCTTGAGCGGCGGGCTTGCCGCCGGTGGTCTTGGCGCCGGCGCTGCTGCTCAGAACAGCGACGATAATCGCGATGACGATGCCGACCGCGACCACCGCGATGCCCAACGCCAATCCCCGGCGTCGCCAATAGATCTCCGGCGGTAACGGCCCCCGCGGTTCCAGATCCAGCACATTCACACCGTAAGCCCAGGTCATGTTGTCAGGTCCGACCGGACTCGGCGTGTCGCCCAGTTAGCTGACGTCTGCGGCCCTGAACCGCTATCCGACCGCACTCGCAGCGCCCCCGGCCGCCGGCCAGGTCGACGGCTGGGCAGCCGCGGCCACCAGAACCAGCGTCCCAGCAACGCGACCATCGACGGCATCAGGAAGGTCCGGACGATCAGGGTGTCCAGCAGCAGCCCGATCCCGACGGTCATGCCGACCTGCTCGATGCTGAGTACCGTGCTGCCGACCAGGGCGAACATCGTGATCCCGAAGACGACGCCCGCAGTGGTCACCACCCCACCGGTGCCGGCGAACGCGCGGACGACGCCGGTGCCGATCCCGGCCCGCAGTTCCTCGCGGATCCGCATCGCCAGCAGCAGGTTGTAGTCGGCGCCGACGGCCACCAACGCGATGAACGCCATCGGCGCCACGGCCCAGTGCAGTGCTTGGCCCAAGACATACCGGCTGATCAGCACGCTGACACCCAGCGCGGAGGCGTAGGACACGATGACGGTGCCGACCACGACTACCGCCGCCACCGGGCTGCGCAGCATCATCGCGACGATCAGGAAGATCAGCGACAGAGTCGCCGCCACCAACAGGACGATGTCGCCGCGCACGAGGCCCTGCAGGTCGCGGCTGGCCGGGCCGACCCCGGCCAGGCCCACCGACACCGGGGTCAGGGTCCCCTCCTTGGTCGCCTCGGCCACCGCGGTCTCGATCTGGCGGGCGCGCTGCGCGCCGTCGACCCCCCATTCCTGCCCGTCGCCGTAGACCACCAGATAGGTCGAGCGGCCGTCCCGGGACACCAGATCGTTCAACGCCTGCCGATACCGCGGATCCGACAACGCCCGGGCGGGCAGGTAGAAACCGCCCGCGGCACTGCCCCGGAAGCCGGCGTCGATCTCCTTCAGGTAGTCGGAAAGCTGCCGTACCTGCGGCGCCATCGAATCGACGGCGCCGCGCAAGTCGCGGGTCGCCGCCTTCGCTTGGCCGAGCACGTCGCGCATCGAACGCAGCGATCCCGGCAGTCCGGCGAACGCGGTCGTGGTGGTGCTCGACCCGGTCGTCAATTTGCCTGCACCGTTGGATAATTCGCCGGTACTACGGACCACGCTGTCGGCGGGGTCGACAACCCGCGACACCAGCGAGCAGATCGGGTTAGCCGGGCAATCCGGGGTGGTGTCGACGAAGTTGCGCAGCGGGGCCAGATATCCCGACATCGCATCGACATTGTCGCGCAGACCGTCGATACCGGCGCGCATATCGTCTGCGCCTGAGCCGATTTCGCGCAGGCCACTGGCGCTGCCCTGCATACTTCGGCTCAGTTGGTCCACCGCGGCGGTCATCTGCGACAAGGTTGCGTCCAGGTCGCCCACTCGCCGCAACCGCTGAACTAACGCGTCGATGTCGCCGCCGAATTGCTGACCCAGCACCCCGGCCTGGTAGCTCAGCGTTGCTTCGTCGGGAACGGTGCCCGCCGGCCGGCTGGCCGACTGCACCATCCGGACGCCGGGAATAGCCATGATCTGCCGGGTGATTCGCTCGACGGCGATCAAACCTGCCGGGTTGCGAATATCGTGGTCGGCCTGCACCGTTACCACTTCGGGCAATAGCCGGTTGGCCGGGAAGTGTCGATCCATGGCCGCATAACCGAGGTTGGACTCGGTGCCGGCCGGCGTCGCAGCCGGTTCGTTCCAGCCGGTCCGCATGCCGATCAGGGGCAAGATCAGAATGACGATCACTGCGCCGCTGGCCACCAGTACCGGTCCGGGCCAGCGCGCGACGATCACCCCGATGCGTCGCCAACGGCGGGCAATGACCGATCGGCGGGGCTCCAGCATGCCGCGCCGGCCGGCCAGTCCGATCAACGCCGGAGTAAGCGTAAGAGCGGCCAACATGCCAACTAAAACGCCTATCGCACAGGGTATTCCGGTGCTGCGGAACATGCCGACCTGGGCCAGGCTCAAGCACCACAAGGCCGTGGCCATCGTCAGCGCGGAGCCGATGACGACGGGCGCCACCCCGCGGTAGGCGTCAACCAGAGCGGTGGCTTGGTCGGTTCCGCGTCGACGGCCTTCGTGGTAGCGACCGATCAAAAAGATCGCGTAATCGGTTCCGGCACCGAGGATCATCGCCGCAACCAGCGCGACCGAGAACAGCGACACCTCGACGATTCCGTGGTTGCCAAGCGCGGCCACCAGGGGGCGGGCCACGGCGAGCGCCAAGCCCACCGAGATCAACGGGATGGCCGCTGCCACCGGCGAACGGTAGACGATGAGCAGCAGCAACATGATCACCATCACCGTCGCCGCGGTGATCAACAGCATCTGGTGGTCGATCGCGGCGAATTCGTCGGCGAGCGTGCTGCCCGGCCCGGTGACGTACACGTGCAGGCCTGGCGGCGGGCGGAGACGAGCCGCCGTGTCACGGACGACGGCGACGGCGTCACTGGCCTGCGAGGTGCCCAACATCCCCGACAATCGCAGCATGAGGTCGGCGGCGTGGCCGTCCCGGCTTTGCGCCGCGGATTCGGTGACCGGGTCCGCCCACAGATCGGTGACCGAATAGACGTGTTCGGTGTCGTCGCGCAGTGCCGCGACCAGAGCGTCGTAGTAGCGTCGATCGGTCTGCTGCAGCGGCCCGTCACGCTCCAGCACAATGTAATCAAGGTTGTTACTGGGTTTGTCGCCGAACAGTTCGGCCGACCGCGTCGCCGCGACGGCGCTGGGTGCGTCGGTGGGCATGAACGACCGGGCATGCGATGCGACAACCCGCTCCAGCTGGGGCACCGCCAGGTTTCCCACCGCGGCGATCACGATCCATCCCAGCACCACCACGGCGGCATAGCGGCTGATGAACCGGGCGGCCGGCGCAAGCAACTCAGGCAACAGTCTGCTTGCCGAAGGCCTCGACGATCTGCTGCTCGTCGCGTTGCAGGCCGCGGACCCGGACCGATCGCCCTGCGGCAGCGTCCAGTAACGCCCGCAATCCCGGGTCACGGGCGGCAAGTTCGACACGAGCCTGTACGGCGGGGATGTCGTCGTCCAGCCTTGCCGTCAGCGCAGTAAGCCAGCGCTGCTGCAGCGACAGCAGGAGGCCTTCCTCGCTTCCGAACAGGCGCTCCACGTCGGGCATCGTGCCATTGAAATCAAGTGCCGCTTCCGGGTTCTCGGCGGCACGGTCGATCACGTCGGCCATAAAGGCCATCCGCTCGTGGTGTTCTTGCCATGTCATGTCGATGACGCTAGGCAAGTTCGGCGGCCCCGACATCGTGCCGCAGTTCGGTTTTCGGCCTCCGACTACGGTCTGAGTCCCCATCCGCCCGAGGCAGGATGTGTGCGCTGGCAATCCCTTCTACGATGGGCCGATGATGCGGGCGGTACCCGAATTTGTGCGCGACGTGATCCGACGGCGCGGTGAGCTGGTCCCGATGGGGTATCCACGGTCGTTTATCGTCGTGAACGCCGCCGCCATATTCCTTATCTTGATCGGGTCTACTCTGCAGCGCACTCGGGCCGACCTGCCGGCTGTCGTCGTGGCGGGGCTGCTGGCGTTGACGCCGATGCTGCAGCTCTTGTTGCTAGGGCTCAAGTTTCACACCGCATTTCTCTGGACGATGACCTGGTCCGCGGCCGCCGTCCTGCTGTTCGCGACGTCGACACCGGTGGCCGGCGACGTCGCGCCGCTGCTTCTGGTGTTCATGGTTGCGATAGTCGCATCCGTGAGCGCGGTGGTATGGGGGCCATTTGTCTTTGGGTCGGCGGCGGCGCTGCTGCTGGGAGCTGCGGCGGCCCATCGGCTCGACTGGGTCGCGCTATACCTGTGCGTCGTCGCGACGGGTTGGTTGGTGGGTTACCTGGTGCGGACCCAGCAGCAGTTGCTGCTTAAACAGCAGGAAATGCAAGCAGATCTGGCCGAGCACGCCGCCGCCGACGAGCGGCGGCGCATCGCCCGCGAGGTACACGACGTCATCGCGCACTCACTGTCCGTGACCTTGCTGCACGTGACCGGCGCGCGTCACGCGCTGCAGCAAGACCGCGATGTCGATGACGCGGTCGAAGCGCTCACCGACGCCGAGCGGTTGGGCCGCCTGGCGATGGCCGACATCCGGCGCACTGTCGGGCTACTCGAAGCCGGCCCGGCGAATGGCTCCTCGCCGATGATGGCTCCCGAGCCGGGGATTGCCGACATCCGTGATCTGGTCGACGATTTCGTCCAGGCCGGACTTGCCGTCACGCTGTGCACCGACGGGGAACCCGACCAGGTCTCGGCGGCGGTGGGGTTGGCGCTCTACCGCATCACCCAGGAGTCGCTGGCCAACATCGCCAAACATGCGCCCGCGTCCAAAGCACAAGTGAGTCTGGCGATTTCGCCACGAGCGGCGGTGCTGTCCGCCGTCAACGACCTGCCGGTCCGGGTGCCCGATGCTCCGGCGGCGCGCGATGGCCGGGGTCTACCGGGCATGCGCCAACGAGTCGAACTGCTCGGCGGTGTGCTCGATGCCGGCCGATGCCCGCAAGGGTGGTCGGTGCGCGTCGAGATCCCGTTGTCCGAACCGACCCAACGTTCGTGGCGGTGTCCACGCTGAGATGGCCAACTCCGATATCACCGTGCTGCTGGTCGATGACCAGGAATTGGTTCGCTCCGGGCTGCGACGGATTCTGCGCCGCAAGGACGGATTCGTCATTGTCGCCGAATGCAGTGACGGCGACGAGGTCCCGAGCGCGGTCGCCGAGCACCATCCCGATGTGGTGGTGATGGATCTGCGGATGAAGCGACTCGACGGCATCGAGGCCACCCGCAGACTGTCCGCGTCCGATGCTCCGCCGGTGCTGGCACTGACCACCTTCAACGACGACGAGTTGCTGTCCGGCGCGCTGCGTGCCGGAGCGTCGGGGTTCGTGCTCAAGGACTCATCGGCCGAGGAGCTGATCCGCGCGGTTCGCGCCGTCGCGCAGGGCGACAGCTACCTCGACCCCGCGGTCACCTCCCGGGTGCTGACCACTTATCGCCGCGTTGCCGGCGACCATCGATCCGAAACCGTGGCCGAGCTGACCGCACGCGAACGCGACGTGCTCAGACTGATCGGGCAGGGCCGCTCCAATGCCGAAATCGCCGAGGAGCTATCCATTTCCGAGCTGACCGTGAAAAGCCACATCGGCCGGATCTTCCTCAAGCTGGATCTGCGCGACCGGGCCGCGGCCATCGTCTACGCGTACGACCACGGCATTGTCACACCGCGGTTTCCGGTTTAGGCCTGGTCGCCGATATCGCCGATATCGCCGATCGCATCGCGCAGCACCACCTGGCCATCGGCGAGGTGATAGGTGGCGCCCACAATCGCCAGCGTTCCCGCTTTCACCCGTTCGGCAATCGCCGTCGAGCGGGCCATCAGCTGCGCAGCGGTCTCGACCACATGGCGCGCCTCGAACTCGTCGGGCCGCGTCAAGCCCTCGCGGCGGCCCAGTAGGATCGACGGCGCCACCCGCTCGACCACGTCGCGCACATAGCCGCCCGGCAGCACACCGTCGTCCAGCGCGGCCAGCGTCGCCTTCACCGCCCCACAGCTGTTGTGTCCCAAGACCACGATCAGCGGCACGCCGAGCACCGTCACCGCGAATTCAATCGAGCCCAACACGGCGGAATCGATCACGTGCCCTGCGGTCCGGACCACGAACATGTCGCCCAGACCCTGATCGAAGATGATCTCGGCGGCTACCCGGCTGTCCCCACAGCCGAACAACGCCGCCGTCGGCTGTTGTCCCTCGACCAGACGGGCCCGGTGTTCGACGTTCTGGCTGGGGTGCTCGGGTCGGCCGGCGACGAACCGCTGGTTACCCTCTTTGAGTGATTTCCACGCGGTTATCGGATTGGTAGTCGGCATGCCGCATATTCTGCCGCAGCGGGCCGTGACGCTCTCACCAACGCCAAGTGAACTTCTCGACTGGTACCAGCGGTCGCGACGCGACCTGCCGTGGCGGGATCCCGACGTGACCCCGTGGCAGATCCTGGTCAGCGAGTTCATGTTGCAGCAGACGCCGGTGTCGCGGGTGCTGCCGATCTGGCGTGACTGGGTGCTGCGGTGGCCGACACCATCGGCGACGGCGGCGGCCAGTGCTGCAGATGTCGTGCGCGCCTGGGGCAAGCTGGGCTATCCACGACGGGCCAAACGTCTGCACGAGTGCGCGACCGTGATCGCCCGCGATCACGGTGACGTGGTTCCCGACGACGTCGAGGTCCTGCTGACGCTGCCCGGGGTTGGCAGCTACACCGCCCGCGCGGTGGCGTGCTTCGCCTACCACCAGCCGGTGCCGGTGGTGGACACCAATGTGCGCCGAGTGGTAGCCCGCGTTGTGCACGGCCGCGCCGACGCTGCCGCGGCGTCGACGGTCCGCGATCACGCCGATGTATCCGCGCTGCTGCCTAATGATTCGTCGGCGCACCGGTTTTCAGCGGCGCTCATGGAGCTCGGCGCCACCGTGTGCACCGCGCGGACGCCGCGATGCGGGCAGTGCCCGGTGAGTGTGTGCCGATGGAGGCAGGCGGGCTACCCTCCCGCGGAAGGTCCGGCGCGTCGCCCGCAGGCCTACGCCGGAACCGATCGGCAGGTTCGCGGCCGCCTGTTGGATGTGCTGCGCGACAACGCGTTACCGGTCACCCGTGCCGAGCTGGATGTCGCTTGGCTGACAGATATCGAGCAGCGCGAAAGGGCGCTGAATTCACTGCTTGCCGATGGGCTGGTCACACAGACGGCTGATGGGCGGTTCGCGTTGGCCGGGGAAGCCGGCTGAAGAGGACTAGGTTCCAGCCAAAAAGGATTCCACCGCTTGCCGATAAACCTGCGGCGCCTCGTCGTGAACCAAGTGACCCGCATCTGGGACACGCAAATACTCTGCCCGGTAACCGGTTTCGCTCATCGAACGCATCTGCCCTGCTGGAGTGACCGAGTTGCCGGCCTCGATCAGCAGAACAGGTGACCGCACCGCCCGCCACTGCGCCAAGTAGTCGCGGGTGCCCCATTCGGCTGCTATCTCAATCCACCGGGAGGTGTGACCGTGCAACCGCCAACCGGTTGGAGTCCGGTCGAAGGCCTCCAGGAAGTACTGGCCCGCAACCGGACCGAACTCGGCGAACACCTGCTCGGCAGAGTCGAATTCGACCGGCAGGTTATGCAGCCATGGCTCCCACGGCCCGGTGGTCCGGCCCCGGAAATCCGGTGCCATGTCTTCGACCACCAGCGCCGAGACGAGGTTGGGATGCTGGGCGGCCAAGCACCAGGAGTGCAGCGCACCCATGGAATGCCCGATCAGCCGCGCGGGCGTGCCCAGCGCAGCTACCGCATCACCGAGGTCGGCCACAAAGCGTTCGGTGCTGATTGGGTAGGGGTCGGCTACCTCACGACCACGGTGCCAGGGCGCGTCGTAGGTGTAGACAGCGCCCAGCCCGGTCAGCCACGGTAGCTGACGCGACCAGGTACTGCCCCGGCCCATCAGGCCGTGCGCCAAGACCACCGGGTCACCTCGTCCACCGCGATGGGTGAGCAGATCGGCCGCCATGGGCGGCACGGTAGCCTAACGGCATGCCTGTGGTGAAGATCAACGCAATCGAGGTGCCGGCGGATGCGGGCCCCGAACTGGAGAAGCGGTTCGCTCATCGCGCACACGCGGTCGAGAACTCGCCGGGCTTCCTCGGCTTTCAGCTGCTGCGCCCGGTCAAGGGCGAAGACCGCTACTTCGTGGTGACCCAGTGGGAGTCCGAGGAGGCATTCCAGGCGTGGGCTACCGGGCCGGCCATCGAGGCCCACGCCGGCCACCGGGCTAATCCCGTGGCGACCGGCGCGTCGCTGCTGGAATTCGAGGTCGTGTTGGACGTTGCCGGCTCCGGCCAGACGGCCCATTAAGCCCAGCCCGCGCCAGGTCCGGCACCGCGTCGCGGCATTGACGGCCGCCGCTGCGCTGGTTAGCGCCCTGGCCTCGGCGTGCGCCCCGCCGCCGACTCCATCCGCCAATGCAGCGGGGGCCGGCGTGCGGATCGACATCAGGACCCCATCCGGTCTGAGAGCACAGCAGACGCTCGATATGCTCAACTCTGACTGGCCGATCGGCCCGATCGGAGTTCGCACCCTCGCCGCGCCCGACATGGTCAGGCAGGTGGAGACCACCATGGAGGAACTCTGGTGGGATCGCCCGTTCACGCTGCGCGGGGTCGACAGCAAAGCAGGCTCAGCCACGCTGCAGCTGATCTCCTCTTACGGCGGGCGGCAGGACATCCGGATACATACCGGCGACGACACATTGGTGGATGGGTTCGACCTCTCCACGCAGGCGCCCAAAATCTCCTCTTGGCGTGACATCGACACCGTGTTGGGCAAGACCGACGCCCGCTACTCGTGGCAGGTCGCCAAGGTCAATGACAGCCAATGCGATCGGGTAGCCGGTACCAATACCGCGCAGTCACTGCCGCTGGCGTCGATCTTCAAGCTATATGTGCTCTATGCGGTGGCGGATGCGGTCAAGACCGGCACGGTGTCCTGGGACGACCAGCTGACCGTCACCGAGAAGGGCAAAGCGGTCGGTTCGGGAATGGAACTGCCTGTGGGAGCTCATATCTCGGTTCGTACCGCAGCCGAAAAAATGATCGCCACGAGCGACAACATGGCCACCGACATGTTGATCGGAAAAGTTGGTACCCAGGCTGTCGAGAGCGCGTTGGTCAAGGCTGGCCATCATGACCCGGCGGCCATGACGCCCTTCCCGACCATGTATGAGTTGTTCTCGATCGCTTGGGGGCAGCCGGATCTGCGTGAGCAGTGGAAGCACGCCAACCCGCAAACTCGGGCACAATTGCTGCGGCAGGTTAATTCCCGTGTCTATCAACCGGATCCGAAGCGCGCCCACGTTCCGGCGTCGGGTTATGGCGCGGAATGGTATGGCAGCGCTGAGGACATCTGCCGGGTCCATGCGGCGCTGCAGACCGGCGCGGTGGGCAAGACCAAGGCCGTCAAGCAGATCTTGGCGGCCGCTCCGGGTATCGACCTGGATCGCCGTGTTTGGCCGTACATCGGCGCGAAAGCCGGCGGGCTGCCCGGTGACCTGACCTTCAGCTGGTATGCCGTCGACCGCACAGGACAGCCGTGGGTGGTGAGTTTCCAGCTGAACTGGCCCCGCGACCACGGGCCAAGCCTGACCGGTTGGATGCTGCAGATCGCCAAACAGGTCTTTGCGCTGCTGCCCGTGCAAAGTTGAGTTCTCGACACGTGGTGCTCAGCGGTATAGCGTCTGTCGCGGTATTCAAGTGAACGGCGAAGAAACCGGTGCATAATCCGGTGCGGTCGCGCCACTGTGACCAGCGTTAGGGCGCTGGAAGCCAGACCTTCGGTTCACGTCGCGGATGGGGACGCGCAATCCCCGGAAGGCGGTTTCGTGTTCCCCCGTTTCCGCCGCCTGTTGTCGACCTGGAACCGCCGCGACTATATCGAGATCGGTGTCCTGCTAAGCGTGATCGCGCTGATGCACCTGGTCGGTTTCGCGACGTTGATATTTGTCATCGCGCCGCACCACTATCGCGCGGGCGCACAGATATTTGGTGTCGGACTGGGTGCCACCGCATATCTGTTCGGACTCCGGCACGCATTCGACGCAGACCATATCGCCGCGATCGATAACACCACTCGCAAACTCATGACCGACGGCCAACGGCCCAAAGCGGTCGGTTTCTGGTTCGCCATGGGCCACTCCACTCTGGTGCTCGTGATGGCTGTCCTGGTCATGGTCGGCGCGCATGCGGTGGGCGCACTGTCCGATAATCATTCGCCAACCCGACATGTGCTCGGCTTCGCAGGGACCCTGGCCTCGGGACTGTTCCTTTACCTGATCGCCATCATGAACGTGATCGCGATGATCGGGATTTACCGCGCATTCGTCAAGCTTCGTCGGGGTTCGTACTCGGACCGGGAACTCGAAGCAGCTTTAAACGACCGGGGATTTTTGGCCCGCCTGCTGCGACCGATCATGAATCGCATCACGCACTCGGTGCAGCTATACCCGGTCGGTGCGCTATTCGGCCTGGGATTCGACACCGCGACCGAAGTCGCTCTGCTGGCGCTGGCCGGCAGCGGTGCGGCTGCCGGCCTCCCGTGGTACGCGGTCCTCGTCGTGCCGTTGCTATTCGCGGCCGGCATGAGCTTGATGGACACCCTGGACGGGCTGCTGATGACGGTGGCCTACGACTGGGCGTTCATGCAGCCGGTGCGAAAGATCTATTACAACCTCGCCGTCACCGGTCTTTCGATCGCAGTGGCGCTACTGATCGGCTCGATCGAATTGGTGTCGATATTGCACGACGATCTCAAGTGGGTCGATCCGGTCACCAATTGGGTCAGCGGCATCGACCTCAACAACGCCGGCATGGCGATCGTGGTGCTGTTCGCCATCACCTGGATCGGAGCGGTCGGTTACTGGAAGCTGGCCGACGTCGAAGCGCGCTACCAACCGGCCGAGCCCGCCGATTGAGCACGGGTGGCCAGTTATGACACGAAACTTCGCAAGAAGCGTGCCCTAACTGGCCACTCGGCAGTCGGCTATTGCGTCGGAGTCCCCGGGCCGCCGGCGGCGTGGGCGCCGGCCTTGGCCAGATCCGGCTCGGTGGGCTCGGCCGGCTTGCGGGTCCCGGTGAAGGTGAACGCCGCGTCCTCTCCGGCACCCTCGCCGTCCCAGTTGTCCACGTCCACGGTGACAATCTGACCCGGGCCGACCTCCTCGAACAGGATCTTCTCGGACAGCTGGTCCTCGATCTCCCGCTGGATGGTGCGCCGCAGCGGGCGAGCACCCAGCACCGGGTCGAAACCACGCTTGGCCAGCAACGCCTTGGCCTTGTCGGTCAGCGCCAGTGCCATGTCCTTGCTCTTGAGCTGCTTTTCGACCCGGCCCACCATCAGGTCGACCATCAGGATGATCTCGTCGCGAGTCAGCTGGCGGAAGACGATGACCTCGTCGATGCGGTTGAGGAACTCCGGGCGGAAGTGCTTCTTCAGCTCGTCGTTGACCTTCTGCTTCATCCGCTCGTAGTCGTTCTCGCCGCCGCCCTGAGTGAAGCCCAGACCGACCGCTTTGGAAATGTCCGAAGTGCCAAGATTGGACGTGAAGATCAGCACGGTGTTCTTGAAGTCGACCGTGCGGCCCTGCCCGTCGGTCAGCCGGCCGTCCTCGAGCACCTGTAGCAGGCTGTTGTAGATCTCCTGGTGCGCCTTCTCGATCTCGTCGAACAGCACCACGGAAAACGGCTTGCGCCGTACCTTCTCGGTGAGCTGGCCGCCCTCCTCGTAGCCGACGTATCCCGGCGGGGCGCCGAACAACCTCGACGCGGTGAACCGGTCGTGGAACTCACCCATATCGATCTGAATGAGCGCGTCGTCGTCACCGAATAGGAAGTTGGCCAGCGCCTTGGACAGCTCGGTCTTACCCACACCGGACGGGCCGGCGAAGATGAACGAGCCCGACGGGCGCTTGGGGTCCTTCAGCCCGGCACGGGTACGACGGATCGCCTTGGACACCGCCTTGACCGCATCGTCCTGGCCGATGATCCGCTTATGCAGCTCGTCTTCCATCCGCAGCAGCCGAGTGGTCTCGGCTTCGGTGAGCTTGAATACCGGGATGCCGGTCCAGTTGCCCAGCACCTCGGCGATCTCATTGTCGTCTACCTCGGCGACTACGTCGAGATCGCCGGAGCGCCACTGCTTTTCGCGTTCGGCACGTTGGGCCACCAGTTGCTTCTCGCGGTCGCGCAGGCTGGCCGCCTTCTCGAAGTCCTGCGCGTCGATCGCGGACTCCTTCTCCCGGCGGGCTTCGGCGATCTTCTCGTCGAACTCACGCAGGTCTGGCGGTGCGGTCATCCGGCGAATTCGCATCCGGGCACCTGCTTCGTCGATCAAGTCGATCGCCTTGTCCGGCAGGAACCGGTCGTTGATGTAGCGGTCGGCCAGCGTCGCCGCGGCCACGATTGCCGAATCGGTAATGGACACCCGGTGGTGCGCCTCGTAGCGGTCCCGCAGACCCTTGAGGATCTCGATGGTGTGGTCCACCGTCGGCTCGCCGACCTGAACCGGCTGGAAGCGGCGCTCCAGAGCGGCGTCCTTCTCGATGTACTTGCGGTATTCGTCGAGCGTGGTGGCGCCGATGGTTTGCAGTTCGCCGCGGGCCAGCTTGGGCTTCAAAATCGACGCCGCGTCGATAGCGCCTTCGGCGGCACCTGCCCCAACCAGCGTGTGCAGCTCATCGATGAACAGGATGATGTCGCCGCGGGTGTTGATCTCCTTGAGCACCTTCTTCAGGCGTTCCTCGAAATCACCGCGGTAGCGGCTGCCCGCCACCAGCGATCCCAAGTCCAGGGTGTAGAGCTGCTTGTCCTTCAGCGTCTCCGGAACTTCGCCGTGCACGATGGCCTGCGCCAGGCCCTCCACGACAGCGGTCTTGCCGACGCCAGGCTCGCCGATCAGCACCGGGTTGTTCTTGGTGCGCCGGCTGAGCACCTGCATCACCCGCTCGATTTCCTTCTCGCGGCCGATGACGGGGTCGAGCTTGCCTTCCATCGCGGCGGCAGTCAGGTTGCGACCGAACTGGTCAAGCACCAACGACGTGGACGGGCTGCCAGACTCGCCGCCGCGGCCGCCGGTGCCGGCCTCGGCCGTCTCCTTGCCCTGGTAGCCGGACAGCAGCTGGATCACCTGCTGACGCACCCGGGTCAACTCGGCGCCGAGCTTGACCAACACCTGGGCGGCGACGCCTTCGCCTTCACGGATCAAGCCGAGCAGAATGTGCTCGGTGCCGATGTAGTTGTGGCCCAGCTGCAGCGCCTCGCGCAGGCTGAGCTCGAGCACCTTCTTGGCACGCGGCGTGAACGGAATGTGGCCCGAAGGTGCCTGCTGTCCCTGGCCGATGATCTCCTCGACCTGGCTGCGGACACCCTCCAGCGAGATCCCCAGCGACTCCAGCGACTTGGCGGCGACGCCTTCGCCTTCGTGAATAAGACCCAACAGGATGTGCTCGGTGCCGATGTAGTTGTGGTTGAGCATCCGGGCCTCTTCTTGCGCCAGGACGACGACCCTGCGGGCACGGTCGGTAAATCGTTCGAACATCGGTGGTTACCTGCTCTCCCTCACCATCGGTACAACGGACGACATCGCGTACCTGCCATCCACTGTAATGGGCGGCTGGCCGGGCTTCCTACCTTGCGGTCCTTAACACCACATACATATCCCCGGCTGCATCACGGCCGTAATCAGAGCAACGTGGAAAAACTGCAAAACGTTTCCCGCCGCAATCGGCGATCAGTTCGCCACCAGCGAAAACCGGACCAGCCCGAGTTCGGGGCTGATCCGGCGTCTCAGTATCAGGTAGTTGGTCAGGTCGCAGCGTGGAAGGCGTCGATGACGTCGGCCGGGATGCGGCCCCGCGTCGATACATTGTGCCCGTTGCGCCGGGCCCATTCCCGGATCGCGGCGCTCTGCTCGCGGTCGATGGCACCACGGCCGCGACCGGAGCTGGAACGCCCGCGCCGACGACCGCCGACGCGACGGCCCGCTTCGACCCATTGCTTCAGGTCGTTGCGCAGTTTCGTGGCATTTTTGGTCGAAAGGTCAATCTCATAGGTCACCCCGTCGAGACCGAATTCGACGGTTTCATCGGCGGCGCCCTCACCGTCGAAATCATCGACCAAGGTGACGGTCACTTTCTTCGCCATTGGCTGAGCCTCATGCTTTCTTCCTGTGCACTAACTGTGCAAGTTGTCGGACCGCCCCCACGGGCATCGATCTGCCATACCCGCCGGCATCAATCTGCCATAAGAAGGCGCGGTATTCAATACAACACATCAGACGAGTTCAACTGCTATGCGGCCGAACAATCGGGAACAATACTGTCTCTCTAATTGACAGACCGGTCAAAGCCATCAACAACCGATCGATACCCATTCCGGTTCCCGTGCACGGCGGCATAGCGTACTCCAAGGCAGTCAGGAAATCCTCATCGAGCACCATCGCCTCGTCGTCACCGGCAGCCGCTGCTCGCGCCTGTTCAGCGAATCTTTCCCGTTGCACCACTGGGTCGATCAATTCCGAATATCCGGTCGCCAGCTCGACGCCTCGGATATAGAGGTCCCACTTCTCGGTGACACCCGGGATGCTGCGATGCTGACGCGTCAAAGGCGTTGTCTCTACAGGAAAATCCCGAACAAAGGTGGGCGCGGTCAAGCCGGCGCCGACGGTGTGTTCCCACAATTCCTCGACCAGCTTGCCGTGCCCATACCCACGGCCGGTCGGCACCTCGACGTCGAGCGCGTCAGCGATGCCGCGTAAGCGGTCAACCGTGGTGTCCGGTGTGATCTCTTCACCGACTGCCTGCGATAGCGATGGATACATTTGTATCGACGTCCATTCTCCATCGATGTCATAGAGACTGCCGTCGGGCAGTGACAGTTGTCGGGTGCCGATCGCATCATCAGCCACCTGCTGAATAAGCTCGCGAGTGACGGTCGCCGAATCGTCATAGGTTCCATACGCCTGGTAGGTCTCCAGCATGGCGAATTCGGGTGAATGAGTGGAATCGGCTCCTTCGTTTCGGAACACCCGATTAAGTTCGAAGACCTTGTCGAACCCGCCAACGACGCATCGCTTGAGGAACAGTTCCGGTGCGATCCGAAGGTACAGATCGATGTCGAGAGCATTGGAGTGTGTGATGAACGGCCGGGCCGCCGCACCGCCGGCCAAAGTCTGCAACATCGGCGTCTCGACTTCGAGAAACCCGCGTTGCTCAAGAGCGGTCCGTATGGCGCGAATGACGGCGATCCGCAGCCGGGCAACCGTGCGTGCCTGGGGTCGGACGATCAGGTCGACGTAGCGCTGCCGCACCCGCGACTCTTCGTTCATCTCCTTATGCGCCACCGGCAGCGGCCGCAGTGCCTTGGACGCCATCTGCCAGGTATCGCCGAGGACGGACAGCTCTCCCCGCCGTGAGCTGATCACCTCGCCGTGCACGCAGACGATGTCGCCGATATCCACGTCGGCCTTCCACGCATCAAGCCCCTCGGCGCCGACGCTGGCCAGGCTGAGCATCACCTGCAGTTGGGTGCCATCGCCCTCTTGCAGTGTCGCAAAACACAGCTTGCCCGAGTTGCGGGCGAACACCACCCGGCCCGCTACACCGACGACGTCGCCGGTGGTCGAATCGGCAGGCAGGTCAGGGTAAGCGGCCCGGATCTGCGCCAGCGTGTGGGTGCGCCCGACTTCGACGGGGTAAGGCTCGCGGCCCTCAGCCGACAGGCGAGCCCGCTTGTCCCGCCGGATCCGGAACTGCTCGGGGATGTCCTCGGGACGGTCCTGCGGACGGTCTCGGTCGCCGGCGTTCACGACCTGCCAGCTTAAATGAACCTGGGCAGGGTCGAATGCGCGGTTGCCAGCCGCGAACAAGAAGCCTGGGTCGTGATCTCCAGCCACGTGAATAACAGCCGTGGCTTCTGCCTCGCGCAAGCTGACCGCTTCCGCCTCAGCGCGCCGTCTTGAGCCGTCCGCGCTGGCTGTCCCGGTTGCGTTCGAATACCAGCCGCAGCCCGTGCAGGGTCAGGTGCTGGTCGTAGTGATCGACGGAATGCAGTTCGGGCAGCAGCAGCGGCGCGGTGTGGCCAGTCGCCACGACGGTGACGTTGTCCCCTGCGAAACCATCCACGTCGTCGCGGATGCGGCCGACCAGACCGTCCACCAGCCCGGCGAAACCGAAAACCGCGCCCGCCTGCATGCATTCGACGGTGTTCTTGCCGACCACAGAACGCGGGCGGGCCAGCTCGACTCGGCGCAGCACGTTGCGGGCCGCCGCGGCATCCGAAGACACCTGCACCCCGGGCGCGATGGCGCCGCCCAAGAATTCGCCTTTGGCGGACACGGCGTCCACGCAAATCGATGAGCCGAAGTCGATCACGATGGCGGCCGTCCCGTACTTCTGAAAAGCCGCGAGACAGTTGATAATTCGATCGGCTCCGACTTCTTTCGGATTGTCGACCAGCAGCGGGATGCCGGTGCGGACACCGGGCTCGATCAGTACATGCGGCACCGACGGCCAGTACTGGCTTAGCATCACCCGAACCTCGTGCAGCACCGACGGAACCGTGGAAAGGGCGGCCGCGCCGGTGAGCCGATCGGAATCGTCGCCGATCAGACCGTCGATGGTCAGAGCCAGTTCGTCGGCGGTGACTTCGGGTTCGGTGCGAATACGCCACTGCTGCACGACCTTCGCGTGCTCCTTCGCACCAGAGAGCAATCCGACGACGGTGTGGGTGTTGCGGACGTCGATTGCCAGCAGCATTGCTAGGCCACCTTCATCGGGACGAGCCTCATCGCGGCGAGACCAGCTCGCCGGCGTCGGCGGGCACAAACGCGGGATCGTGTCCGAGATCGATTGGCCGGTTGTCGGCGTCGACGAACACGATCCTGGGCTGGTAGCTGCGCGCCTCGGCGTCCTCCATGGTCGCGTAGGCGATCAGGATCACCAAGTCACCGGGATGTACGAGATGAGCCGCGGCCCCGTTGATTCCGATCACGCCGCTACCGCGCTGCCCGGTGATCGCATAGGTGACCAGCCGTGCGCCGTTGTCGATGTCGACGATGGTCACCTGTTCGCCCTCGAGTAGGTCGGCCGCATCCATCAGGTCGGCATCGATCGTCACCGAACCGACGTAGTGCAGGTCGGCCTGCGTGACGGTTGCCCGGTGGATCTTCGACTTGAGCATTGTTCGTAACATCAGTTCCTCCAGGATGATTCGAGAGTCTGATTGCCCATCGGAACCGCAGGCTCTCGCCCGTCGACACCGACAGTAGTGCTGAGTTCAATCGCGACATTGTCGAGGAGTCTGGTGGTGCCCAGCCGGGCCGCAACCAGTAGGCGGGCCGCACCGTGGGCCGGCGCGGGCCCGAGCGCAGGGTCGCGCAGCTCAAGATAATCCACTTCGATCGCGGGGACTTCCGACAGCACGGCGCGGGCTGCCGCCAGCGCCGCAGCTGCGCCAGCCGATGCGGCATGCGTCCCGGCTAGCAGCGCCGCCGAGAGCAGGCCGGCCAATTCGCGTTGTGCAGGATCGAGGTAGCGGTTGCGCGACGACATCGCCAGGCCATCGGTTTCGCGCACGATCGGCACACCGGCAACCCGGACATCGACGTTGAGGTCAACGACCATCTGCCGCACCAGCACCAGCTGCTGATAGTCCTTCTCTCCGAAGAAAACTCGGTCAGGACGCACAATCTGCAGCAGCTTCAGCACCACGGTGAGCATGCCGGCGAAGTGGGTGGGCCGGGCGGCACCCTCGAGTTCGGAGCCCAGCGGGCCCGGAAGTACAGCGGTACGCAGGCCGTCGGGATACATCGCCGCAGCGCTTGGGGCGAAAACGATTTCAACCCCCTCGCCGCCCAACAGGGCCAAATCGTCTTCGATGATCCGCGGGTAGGCGTCCAGGTCTTCGTCGGCGCCGAATTGCAATGGGTTGACGAAGATCGACACCACCACTACCGAGCCGGGCACCCGCTTGGCGGCGCGGACGAGGGCGAGGTGCCCGTCGTGCAGCGCGCCCATGGTCGGCACCAGCATTACCCGTCGACCGGTGTGGCGCAGCGCACGGCTGACGTCGCTGACATCGCCAGGGCTTGAATAAACGTTGAGTTCGCCGGCACTGAACTTCGGCGTCCTGCTGATGGTCACCGCGCCAGCACCTCGAGCACGTCATCGGGTGCATGCGCCCGTTCGGCGGTGCGCAGCGCGTTTACCCGGTAGGCCTGAGCCAGTTGCGGATCGACCTCCGCCAGCGCGCTCAGGTGACCCGCGACGGCGCCCGCATCGCCGCGCGCGACCGGGCCGGTGAGCGCCGCCTGCCCGCGTTGCAGGGTGTTCTCCAGCGCCGCACGGGCCAGTGGCGCCAGTATCCGTTCTGCGATGCCGCCGGGCTGATCGTCGACCAGCTCTTGACCGAGGAGTTCGGCCCCCGACAGCGCGGCCCGCAACGCCTCCACGGCGTCGGCGAGCACCGTGACGATGTGGTTGCCGGCATGTGCCAACGCGGCGTGATACAGCGGCCGGGCCTCCTCGCGGACCCGGAACGGCTCAC
>Ga0335075_10004395_pt1 | contig 22075 bp, 19 predicted proteins | sample Lox_Sample_24_FD_206723 | JGI IMG/M metagenome (GOLD analysis project Ga0335075, IMG submission 206723) | Soil microbial communities from Loxahatchee National Wildlife Refuge, Florida, United States - Lox_Sample_2.4 | ecosystem: Environmental > Terrestrial > Soil > Wetlands | place: USA...
GCGGCGACCAGCCGCTCGAACGTGGGCTGGCCCCAGGAGACGAACCCGGGCGGCGGCTTCTTGCGCACCACCTTGCGCCGTTTCTTCGGGTCGTCGCCCGCCTTGGCCAGGGCCCGCTCGGTCTCGACCACGTGCTCGGGCGCCTGGACCACCACGTAGCCCGTGGTGTCGAACCCGGCCCGCCCGGCGCGCCCGGCGATCTGGTGGAACTCGCGCGCCTGCAGCAGGCGGGTCTTGCTGCCGTCGTACTTGGACAGCGCGGTGAACAGCACCGTGCGGATCGGCACGTTGATGCCGACGCCCAGGGTGTCGGTGCCGCAGATGACCTTCAGCAGGCCGGCCTGGGCCAGGGTCTCCACCAGCCGCCGGTACCTGGGCAGCAGGCCGGCGTGGTGCACGCCGATGCCGTGCCGGACCAGCCGGGACAGCGTCTTGCCGAAGCCGGCGGTGAACCGGAAGTTGCCGATCAGCTCGGCGATGGCGTCCTTCTCCTGGCGAGTGCAGACGTTGATGCTCATCAGCGCCTGGGCCTGCTCGATCGCGGCCGCCTGGGTGAAGTGCACGATGTAGACCGGCGCCTGCCGAGTGGCCAGCAGTTCCTCCACCGTCTCGTGCAGCGCCGTCATCACGTAGGAGAACAGCAGCGGCACGGGGCGTGCCGCCGAGCAGACCACGGCGGTCGGCCGCCCGGTGCGCCTGGTCAGGTCCTTCTCGAACCGGGTGACGTCGCCAAGCGTGGCCGACATCAGCAGGAACTGGGCCCGGGGCAGTTCCACCAGCGGCACCTGCCACGCCCAGCCGCGGTCCGGGTCAGCGTAGAAATGGAACTCGTCCATGACCACCTGTCCGACATCGGCGTCGGCTCCGTCCCGCAGCGCGATGTTGGCCAGGATCTCCGCGGTGCAGCAGATGATCGGCGCGGTGGCGTTGACGCTGGCATCGCCGGTCATCATGCCGACATTGCCCGGGCCGAACATCTCGCACAAGGCGAAGAACTTCTCCGACACCAGCGCCTTGACCGGCGCCGTGTAGAAGGTGCGCTCTCCGCCGGCCAGCGCGGCGAAGTGCGCGCCCGCGGCCACCAGGCTCTTGCCGGAGCCGGTCGGTGTGGAGAGGATCACGTTCCCGCCGGAGACGATCTCGATCAGCGCCTCTTCCTGATGCGGGTACAGGGTCAGGCCTTGCCGCTCGGCCCAGCCCTCAAAGGCGTTGAAGAGATCGTCAGGCCCGGAGGACTCCGGGAGCAGGTCGGTGAGAGTCATAGCCTCACGGCAACAATGCGCTGGCGGCTTGTGTTCCGCCTGCGGCCGTACCGGCTGGCCCGCACGAGCTAACCGGCGGCGTCCGGCTCGCCGGGCCGCACTGTGCCGGTCTCGTAGGCCAGGATCACGGCCTGCACCCGGTCGCGGAGCCCGAGCTTAGCCAGCAGGTTGCCGACGTGCGACTTCACGGTCGCCTCGCTGACCACCAGGTCGGCGGCGATCTCGGCGTTGGTCAGCCCGCGGGCCAGCCGCAGCAGGATGTCGTGCTCCCTGGCGGTCAGGGAGGCCAGCCGGGATGGCGCAGGCAGTGTCCGCGCGGGACGGCGGGCGAACGCGTCGATCAGCCGCACCGTCACCGACGGCGCCAGCAGCGCGTTGCCCGTGGCGGCGGTCCGGACCGCGGCGATCAGGTCGTGCCGCGGCGCGTCCTTCAGCAGGAACCCGCTCGCGCCGGCCCGCAGTGCCTCGTACACGTACTCGTCCAGGTCGAAGGTGGTCAGCATGACCACCCGCGGCGCGGTGGCCCGGTCGCCGCCGGTGATCTGCCTGGTGGCCTCGATGCCGTCCATTTCCGGCATCCGCACGTCCATCAAGATCACGTCGGGCTGATGGTCGGCGGCCGCCCGCACCGCCTGCGCCCCGTTGGCTGCCTCGGCCACCACGGTGATCCCGTCCGCGGCCTCGAGTATCACGCAGAATCCGGTCCTGACCAGCTCCTGGTCGTCGGCGACGACCACCCGGATGGGACGGTCCTGGCCTGGGCCGACTACGGCGCGGGTGCCATTCGGGCCGGGGCCGGTCATGGCGCCGGCAGCCGGGCGGTGACCGCGAACCCGCCCGTCCGGCCGGGGCCCACGGTCAGGCTGCCGCCGCAGGACGCGACCCGCTCGGCGATGCCGGCCAGCCCGAACCCGCCCGAAACGGCGGGCCGGGCCTTGGCACCGTTCGGCGCGTCCCGCCCGTTGGCCCGTGGTGCGGCCGCCACAGCGGGCGGGCCGTGACCGGTGTCGGTCACCGAGACGGTGAGGAAACCCGGCTCGTAGCTGAGCGTGACCGCCGCCTCGTCGGCGCCGGAGTGCCTGACCGTGTTGGTCAGCGCTTCCTGCACGATCCGGTAGGCGGTCAGGTCCACGCCGGGCGCCAGCTTGCCCGGGCTGCCCTCCACCCGCAGGTCCACCGCGATCCCGGCCTGGCGTACCTGCCCAAGCACCTCGTCGAGCGAGCCGATCGACGGGGACGGTGATGTGCTGGGCCGACGGCCGTCCCGGCCGGCCGGGTCGGACGGGCCGCGCAGGACGCCGAGCAGCCGGCGAAGCTCGGCCAGGGCCTCGCGCGCGGTCTGGCCGATGATCTCCACGGACTTGCTCGCCTCGGCCGGCCGGTCAGGCAGCAGCGAGGCGGCGGCCTCGGACTGGACGGCCATCAGGCTGACGTGATGCGCCACCACGTCGTGCAGTTCCCTGGCGATCCTGGCCCGCTCCTGCGCGGCGGCGAGCGCCCGCTGCCGGTCGCGCTCGGTCTCCGCCTGCTCGGCGCGGGCCTCGACCTCCCGCGTGTAGGCGCGGTGGGTGCGGCTGAGCAGGCCGGCCGCGCCGGCGGCGGCCATTTCCAGCACCGCGACGAAGAAGTCATAAGGCTCGGTGTGACCGGGCGTCGTCTGCCCCTGGATGATGCCGACCAGTGTCACGCCGCACATGACCCAGCGGACCCGCGTGGAGCTGCGGTCCATCACGGTGTAGAAGGCAATCATCGAGGCGAGCGGCAGCGGCGCGAACCCGATGCCCAGGTCGTCGTAGATCCCGCGGGGAATCCCGACGGCCACGTAAGCGGCGACCGGCCAGCGCCGCCGCCAGATCAGCGGCAAGGCCTGCAGCACGACCAGCGCGAACGCCAGGTCGGGCAGCTTGAGCTGCCTGGTCTCGGGGATCAGCGAGCCGACGTAGTAGGTGGCCAGCGCCAGCGCGAGCGCAAGGTCCTGCATGCGCGGCGGGAGCGCGGTCGCCCAGGCGGTCAGCCTCTTCACCAGCCGATCGTAAAGCCGGCCCGCGGGCCCGGGCCATCCCTCGCGCGGCTGAACTAGCGGCCCCTACCTAGGGCGGAATTCCGGCCTGTGCAAGGCCCGGAATGGCGCCCAGCGGATGGCCGTAAAACGGGCACGACGGCCGATGCGGGCCGGGGCCCGGGGGCGCCATCGTAACGGTCATGAACACACAGCCACGAGCACTCCAGACGCCGGCGCAGAGCCCGGCGGCCGCTCCGGCCATCATCGACCTGGCCGGCGTGGAAAAGATCTATGGCGGCCGGGCCAGGAGAAGGGGCAAAGGGGACGCGGGCGGGAGTGTGGGGTTCCCCGCGCTGAGCGGCGTCGACCTGGCCATCGCCGCGGGCGAGATGGTCGCGATCACCGGCCCGTCGGGCAGCGGCAAGACCACCATCATCAACCTCATCGCCGGCATCGACCGGCCCACCGCCGGCACGGTGACGGTCAACGGCAGTCGCCTGGACCAGATGACCGAGGAGCAGCTGGCCGTCTGGCGCGGCCGCACCATCGGCGTCGTCTTCCAGTTCTTCCAGCTGATGCCCACGCTGACGGCGGCGGAGAACGCCACGCTCCCGCTTGATCTGGCCCGGGTCGGCCAGCCGCGGGAACGCCGGGCCCGGGCGGGCCGCAACCTGACTACGGTCGGGCTGGCCGACCGCGGCCACCGGCTGCCACTGGAACTGTCCGGCGGCGAGCAGCAGCGCGTCGCGATCGCGCGCGCCCTGGCCTGCGATCCGCCGATCCTGCTCGGCGACGAGCCGACCGGCAACCTGGACACCGCCATGGCCCGGGACATGTTCGAGCTCCTCCGGCGGCTGAACGCCGGCGGGACCACGGTGGTGTACGTCACCCACGACCAGGCCCTGGCCGCGATGGCATCCCGCATCGTTTCGGTCCGCGACGGCCTGATTGTCGGCGACACGGGGAGCCGGCCATGACCACGCTGAGCCGCAAGGCCTGGGCCGACCTGACCCGGCACCGCGGGCGCACGGTACTGGCCGCGTTCACGCTGTGCATCGCGATCGCGACCCTGAGCTTCCTGGCTGTGCCCGGCCTGCTGGGCGCCGCGATGAACCGCCAGGTCGCCGCCAGCCACCTGAACGACGTCGGGATCTCCACCACCGTCCTGAACCTGCATCCCGCCCAGCTCAGCGTGCTCGGCCACCTGCCCGGCGTCGCCGCCGTCAGCCCGGTCCTCGGCTACACCACGACCGCGACGTCGGCCGCTGGCCCGCAGAACGTCTCGATCGCGGGCGGGGATCTGTCGTCAGCCGCGGTGAACACCGTCCCGCTGATGTCCGGCCGGCTGCCCGGGCCGGGCGAGGTGCTGGCCGACGCGGGCAACGCACGGGCAACCGGCTATCCAACCCCCAACGGGAGCACCATCGACATGCGCGCCGCCAGCGGCGCGACGATGCGGCTGCGGGTCACCGGTACCGGGCTGAACCTGGCCGCGACCCCCGGCGCGAACGGCTCCACCACCCCGGTCTTCTACGCGACCCTGGCCACGGTGGAGTCGCTGCACGGCGTCCGCGGCTACAACTACCTCGGCTTCCGGCTCACTGACAACACCACAGCGGAGCAGAACAAGGTCATCGCCGAGGTCCGCTCGTACCTGACCAGGCTGACCGGGACCGACCCGTTCACGTCACTGCCCGCCACCCGGGCCGCCGGGTCGTACCCGGGGCAGACCGCGTTCAGCACCATCTCGAGGTTCCTGTACATCATCACGGTGCTCGCGTTCATCTCGGCGCTGTTCCTGATCTCATCGACCATGAACACGCTGATCGCCGAGCAGGCCAGCGAGATCGCGATCCTCAAGACACTCGGCGCCCGGCGGCGGCAGATCGCCGGCATCACCCTGCGCACGGCTGCGATGCTCGGAGCGGCGGGGACGGTCCCGGGCACGCTCCTCGGCATCGTGATCGCCTACCTGCTGGCCAAAGACTTCGCCCTGAAGTACATCGACGTGGCGTTCGGCTTCGGAATCTCGGTGCCGGTGGTCGTGGCCAGCCTGGTGATCGGCCCGCTGCTGGCCACCGCCGCGTCGCTGCCCGCGCTGCGCCGGGCACTGCGCCAGCCGGTGGCCGAAACCCTGGCCGGGGCGGCGACGACCGGCTACGGCTCGGGCTGGCTCGACCGGATAGCCGCCGGCGGCGGCCTCATGTCGGGGGGAAGGCTTCCCAGCAGCCTGCGGATGGGAGTCCGCAACGCGCTGCGGTCCAAGCGGCGCAGCACGGCCACGATCGCGCAGGTCGCGCTGGCCGTCGGGCTCGCGATCGGGCTGGTTGCTTTCGGCCAGTCAATCTACGCGATCATCGACCAGACCATCGGCAAGCTGAACTTCAGCGTCGGTGTCGGCCAGGCGGCCAGCACCGGCTCGCGCCCCTTCAGCAGCCACGCCCTGGCCATCGCCGCGGCGACACCAGGCGTGACCGCGGCCCGGCCGGTGGAGACCAGCGCGGTGCAGTACGGCAGCCAGTACTACGCCGCATACGGCCTGGACAGCCACCCGCTGTACTCCTACCGCCTGAGCGCGGGCCACTGGTTCACCGCCGCGCAAACCACCACCAGCGCCGCCGGCGTTGCCGTGCCGCCGGTGGTGCTCGGCCCCACGGTTGAGACCGTCTCCGGCGCCAGGGTCGGCCAGACGCTGACGTTCACGCTGCCTCAAGGACCCATCAGGGCCCGCGTGATCGGGATCGACACCGTCGACATCAAGAGCGGCTCGGTCGTCTACTTCCCGCTGCCGGTGCTGGAACGCCTCGACGGTAACCCCGGCGCGTCGGACTCGATCTGGGTCAGCACCGCCGGATCCTCCCATGCCGCCGTCGACAGCGCCGCGACTGCGGTTGGCAGCCGGCTGGCCTCAGCCGGGTTCCCGGCGAGCACGCAGGAGATCTACGTGATCCAGCAGCAGACCACCACGACCGAGAACTCGCTCCTCGCGATCCTCTGGGTCCTGGGTGCGCTGATCGTGGTCATCATGCTCATCGGCCTGGCCAGCTCGCTGTCCATGGGCGTCCTGGAACGCACCCGCGAGGTGGGCATCCTGCGCTGCGTCGGCGCCCGGGCCCGGAACATCCGGCGGGTGTTCAGCACCGAGGCCGTCACGCTCGCCTTCGCCGGCTGGGTGGCCGGCGTCGCCGTCGGCTGGCTGATCTACCAGGGCCTGATCGCCCTGGTGCATCACTACCTCAGCTTCACCCTGCCGCAGGAGTTCCTCCCGGTAATCCCCCTGATCACCCTGGCCGGCGTGGTGGTGCTCACGCTGGTCGTCATCCGCGGGCCGCTGCGCCGTGCGACCCGGATCCGGCCCGGCACGGCACTGCGGTATCAGTAATGCGGGGCGGTCAGGACGAGGAGCCGGCCCGGTGCCGGGCGGGGAGGTGGCGCCGCAGGAACTCCTCGGTGCGCTGCCAGGCCCGCTCGGCCGGCTCGGGCATGTGGAACATGGCGGACTTGCGGTTGTGGAACGCGTGCCCGGCGTCCTCCTCGACGTGCACCTCCACGTTCGGCTTGCCCGCGGCCGCCGCTTCGACGCGGGCGACCTGCTCGCGCGAGATGTAGGCGTCGCTGCCGCCGAACTGGAACTGCACCGGGCTGCTGATCTGCTCCAGGAGTCCGAGGTTGTCCGGCACGCCCGAGCCGTAGTACGAGACCACGGCGGAGACCTCGGCCTGCCCGGCCACGAAGTAGGCGATCGTCCCGCCCAGGCAGAACCCGATGACGCCGACGCCGCCGTCGACCTCGGGCAGTTCCGCCAGGTGGTCGAGCGCGGCCACTGAGTCGGCGACACCCTGCTCGGCGTCGAACCGCTGGCCCATCTCCAGCGACCGGGCCAGTCCCTCCTGGTCATGGGCGGCATCGAAGCCGGGCTCGATGCGCCAGAACAGGTCCGGGGCGGCGACCACGTAGCCGAGGCCGGCCAGGTCCTCGGCGACCGCGCGGATATAGTCGCTGATCCCGAAGATCTCCTGGATCAGCAGCAGCCCGGGGCCGCTGCCGGTGTTTGGAAGCCAGACCGGCAGGTCAAAGGACCCCCCGGGCACCTCGACCGACTCAACGCGGGACGACATGGCCACCTCCTCGTGATGGGGTACGGCTCACTCCTCGAGCGCGCCAGGGCTGGACGGGACGTCGATGGCGTGCTCCCGCAGAGCGGCAAGAGGAACGATATCGAGCGTGCGCTCATGGGTGGAGGCCAAAACCACGTACGCGGCGGCGCCGTCGCGGTGAGCCCGCAGCCAGTTCACTGCGGTCACGCACCAGCGATCTCCGGGCACCAGCCCGGGGAACTGGTACTGGGGCACGGGAGTGCTCAGGTCGTTGCCGATCCGCCGCTGGTGCTCGAGGAACTCGGCCGTCACCACCGCGCAGATCGTGTGGTTGCCCAGGTCTTCCGGTCCGGTGTTGCAGCAGCCGTCCCGGTAGAACCCGGTGAGCGGGTCGGTGCCACACGGCTCAAGCTCGCCACCGAGCACATTGCGTTCGGTCATTCCAGCAGTATCGCAGGGCGGCGCGGCGTGATCATCCCGCAGGATCGGTGAGCCCTTTTCATCCTCCCGGGACTGCCAACGGACCGTGGAGCGCGAGACCAGCGGATGAAAAGGGCTCATCCCTCAGCCGCCGCCAAGAAGCAGGCCGGAGCGCCATTCGGGTGGGCTAGACGATTTTCACCCTGATGACCACGTTACGGAAGCGATTGCGGTGCAAGGTGGCCTGCACCCGTCCCTCGATGAAAATGCCGTAGAAGTTGTTGTGGATATGGTTGTGGCTGATGAGCACCTGAATGCGGCTCGACGCGCCGACCAGGATGCCGGTGGTTCGCCGGTCCGGGATAGTTTTCACCGGCGAGCCGAGGCCGATCGTGTCGCCGACCAGATTGTTGGTGCCGATGTCATTGCCGATTATCCGGTTTCCGTTCATGTGCTGGTCATTGAGGTGGGAATGGATGGTAACTCCCGGCAGGCCGTTGCCGTAAATCGTGTTGTCGGACACCGTGTTGTTGGCCACGGTCTCATGCGGTATCTCGGTGGCAATGACCACCCCCGCACCCGGGCTCTTCGGGTTGGTGCCGTTGAAGGTCAGCAGGTTGTGCGCCACCAGGTTGCCGGTGACGCCCGAGGTGCTGTGCCCGGCCACGATCACCCCGCAGCCGCCGGGGTTACGGCTGGCCACGTTCCACGAAATCACGTCGTGGCTGGTGCGGCCGACGTCGTCGGCCACCAGGAACCCGCCGGCCGCGTTGAACTTTGAGATGTTGTGATCGGCCTCCGACCAGCTCGTGCCGTTGAGGTCGACGCCCACATCCCCGTTGTGCAGCAGCACGTTGCGGGCGAGCCGGACGTGCGAACTCAGCGCGACCAGGATCGCGTCGAAGCCCGCGTTCACCACCCGGAGGCCGCGGACCACAACCTGGCGCGTCTTCAGGACGACGACACCGCTGCCGCCGGGCACCGGCAGCCCGGGCAGGGGCTTCTGGCCCTGGGCATTGATCACTGCCCCGGGCCGGCCGATCAGGTTCAGCGGCTTGAGCACGACGGCCTGGGTGTCATACGTCCCGCGGCAGACCACCACGGTGCCGCCAGCGGGTACGGCGGTGATGGCCATGTTGATGCTGGAATACCTGGCCGTCCGGCATGACCGGCCAGAGTTGGACAGTCTTCCATGCGGCGATACGTAGGCGACACGGAATGGCTTGCCGGTGGCCGCGCTGGCAATACCGGATCCGAGCACCAGGAAGCCCGGTGCCAAAATCGCGGTTATGGCCAGCATTGTTTTAAGAAATCTGCCCATACTTCATCCCCCGTCCCTGGTCCCCGTGTCGTCGGAGCGACGCGGTTACCTTAGCAGTAAACGTCGCCCGATGATCAAAGAATGGCGAGCACTCTCTCAATCGCGCAGAAAAGGGCAAGCACCTTTAATTCGTGATCAGGCATGCGGCAACAGCAGATGCGCCATTGATGTCGTGGCTGGGCGCTAGCGCAGGGTGCCGAGGCGGGACAGGGTCTCGTCGGCCTCGCGCAGCAGCGCGGAGATCACGTCCGCGACCGGGCGGACCTCGTTCATCCGCCCCACGATCTGCCCGACCGGCATGGGCACCAGGTCGGGCTGGCCCGACCGCATCAGCCGCTGGTGTGCCTGGCTGACCAGCAGGTTCTGCAGCGGCATCGGGAGCGGATCGGGGGCACCCGGCTCCTCCCAGACTCGTGTCCAGCGGTTCTTGAGCAGCCGGGCCGGCTTCCCGCTGTAGATCCGCGAGCGCACCGTGTCCGACGAGGTGGCGGCGAGCAGTGCCTCGCGCAGCGCGGGCATGGCTGAGCCGAACGCGTACTCTTCGGTGGTGAGCCAGGCCGAGCCCATCCACACGCCGACCGCGCCGAGCGCGAGCGCGGCGGCGACCTGGCGCCCGCAGCCGATCCCGCCCGCCGCCAGTACCGGTGCCTGGGCGCCGACCGCGTCGGCGATCTCCGGCACCAGCACCATGCTGGCGATCTCACCGGTGTGGCCGCCCGCCTCGTAGCCCTGGGCCACGACGATGTCGACGCCGTTCGCGACGTGGCTGCGGGCATGGTCGGCCTTCCCGGCCAGCGCCGCCACCAGCATGCCGCGCTCGTGGGCGCGCGAAATCACGTCGGGCGGCGGCGGGCCGAGCGCGTTCGCGATCAGGCGCGCCGGGTGGGACAGGGCCACCTCGACGTGCTGCCTGGCCACCGAGTGCAGCCAGCCGAGCACGCCGTCGCCGCCCCGTGAGCCGTCGGGCAGCGGCGGGACGCCCAGCTTGGTCAGCGCCTGCTCCACGAAGTCCTTGTGCTCGGCCGGGATCATCCGCCCCAGGTCGACCGCGCCGCCCTCGGTCGGCACCCGGGCCGGCATCACCACGTCGATGCCGTACGGACGGCCGTCGGTGTTGGCATCCATCCAGCTCAGGACCTTGTCGAGCTCACCAGGGTCGTTGAAGCGCACGCAGCCAAGCACGCCCATGCCGCCGGCCCGGCTGATCGCCGCGGCCACGTGCTCGGATGGGCTGAAACCGACGATCGGGTGCTCGATGCCGAGCAGTGGGCACAGGGAGGTCTTCATGCCGTGTCCGCCTCGTGACGGGCGGCGTAGCGGTGCGCCCACCCGTAGTCGGGCTTTCCGGCTGGACCACGGCTGATGGCGTCCACCAGCCAGATGCTGCGCGGCACCTTGTACCCAGCGATCTGCCCGCGCACGTGCTCCTCGATCGCGGGCAGGTCGGCGGCCCGGCCCTCGCGCAGTTGCACCAGAGCCGCGACCCGCTGCCCGAGCAGGTCGTCCGGGACCCCGATGACCAGCGCGTCGAACACGTCCGGGCAGGACTTCAGCGCGCCCTCGACCTCCTCGGGAAAGACCTTCTCGCCGCCGGAGTTCACGCACGTGTTACCCCGGCCCAGCAAGGTCACCGTGCCGTCTTCCTCGATCCGGGCCAAGTCACCCGGCACCGCGTAGCGCTTCCCGTCCACTTCGGCCAGCATCGACGCGGTCTTGACCGGGTCCTTGTAGTAGCCCAGGGGCACATGCCCGCCCCTGGCCAGCCGGCCGACCTGCCCGGGGCCGGCCGGGCGGCCCTCGTCATCGAGCACGATCACGTCGGGTCCAGGCTTGACGGTTGGTCCGCCACGCTGCTTGGCGCCCGCGGTGACCTGGCCGATGCCGGTGAAGCCGGTTTCGGTGGAGCCGACCGCGTCGGTGAGGAAGACGCCTGGCAGCGCCGCGGCGAAGGCGTCCTTGACCGGCGCGGAGAACAGCGCCCCGCTGGAGGAGATGGCCAGCATCGACGAGGCGTCGTAACTGCCCTCGCGGTAGGCCTCGACCAGCGGCCGGCCCATCGCGTCGCCGACGAGGAAGAGCAGGTTGGCCCGGTAGCGCTCGACCGTGCGCCAGACCTCGTGCGGGTCGAATCGCGGCGGCAGGATCACGGTGTCCCCGCCGAACAGCGCGGCCATCATCGCCACCTGGGCGGCGCCGTGGATGAGCGGCGCCGGGGTGAGCCGGACCAGCCCGGACGACTCCAGTCCCTTGCGGGACTGCTCCCACTCGTCCGCGAGCGGGGCCCCGGTCAGGAAGTCGATGCCCCCTGCGAGCGTGCGCCAGATGTCCTCGTGGCGCCACATGACGCCCTTCGGGTACCCGGTGGTGCCGCCGGTGTAGATGATGTACACGTCGTCGTTGCTGCGCGGCGGGAAGTCGCGGGCGGGCGAGCCGGCGGCCAGCGCCGCCGCGTAGCTGGTCGCGGCGCCGATGTCGGCGTCACTCCCGTCCTCGATGACCACGAACGGCGGGGTTTGGGGGTGGTCCCCTGGGCCGGCGGAGGCCGCCGCCACGGCCGCCCGGGGCGCGTACTGCCGGTCACAGACCAGCGCGACCAGGTCGGCGTCGGCGAACATGTACTGCAGCTCGTTCTCGGTGTACCTGTAGTTGATGTTGATCGCGACGGCGCGGAGCTTGCACGACGCCAGGATGGTCTCGGCCGCCTCGATGGAGTTGTGCGCGTAGAGCCCGACGTGGTCCCCGGCGCCGACGCCCAGCCCGGCCAGATAATGGGCCAGCCGGTTGGTGCGATCGTCCAGCTCGCGGTAGGTCACCTGCTGCTGCGCCGAAACCAGCGCGACGCGCTCGCCGAACACGTCGGCAGCATGCTCGAACAGGTCGGCGAAGTGGAGAGCCATGGGTACGAAATTAGAACGTGTTACTGTTCCGGGCAACTCCCCTCGAAAGGCGGTGCCGCCATGCCCACGACCGACGCCGGGCCGCCGCACGCACTGATCGAGCGGCGAGGTCATGTCCTGATCGTGACCATGAACCGCCCCGAGGCCAGGAACGCGCTGACCGGGCCGATGATGGCCCTGATGCGCCAGGCCTGGGACCAGGTGGACAGCGACCCCGGCATCCGGGTCTGCGTGCTGACCGGAGCCGGGGGCGCGTTCTGCGCGGGCGCCGATCTGAAGGCGATGACCAGATCGCACCCGGGCGTAACGTTCAAGGCTGGTGATGTTGATCTTTCGGTCATCGAACCGCTGCTCAAGGGCCGTCGGCTGACCAAGCCGCTGATCGCGGCGGTGGAAGGGCCCGCGATCGCGGGCGGGACCGAGATCCTGCAGGCCACCGACATCCGGGTGGCGGGCGAGAGCGCCCGGTTCGGTGTTTCCGAGGCGCGCTGGGGGCTGTTCCCGCTCGGCGGCTCCGCGGTCCGGCTGCCGCGGCAGGTCCCGTACACGGTCGCGGCCGACCTGCTGCTGACCGGGCGGCACATCAGCGCCGCGCAGGCCCGCGAGATCGGCCTGATCGGCCACGTGGTGCCGGACGGCCAGGCCCTGGACAAGGCGCTGGAGATCGCGGACATGATCGCGGCGAACGGCCCGGTCGCGGTCCGGGCGATCCTGCGCACGATCCGCGAGACCGAGGGCATGGCCGAGAACGACGCGTTCACGGTCGAGGCCAAGATCGGCATGGCCGTGTTCGCCAGCGAGGACGCCAAGGAGGGCCCGCGGGCCTTCACCGAGAAGCGCAGGCCCGAGTTCCGCGACCGCTAGCCGGCCAGAGCTAGCTGCCGGCGGGTTCGGTGTCCTGGGCCTGCGGCTCGTGCTCCTGGTCCGGCGGCTTGCCCACGCCGCCCGGCTCGATCTCGTACGGCGTCTGCGGCGTGCTGGCCGGCACCTTGGCGCTCGGCTTGCGGTCGTGGAACTCCACCTTCACGAATTGCTCCGGACGCCGCTGGTTCTGCAGCGCCTGCAGCGCCATGCTGGCCCGGTCGGCCTCGGTGAGCGGCGGCTGCACGATCGCCCGCGGCCACAGGTGCCTGGCCAGCACCACGTTGATCTCCGCGGAGTACACGGTGATCTCGACGGCCAGGTAGATCCAGGCGAGCAGGCCGAGCACGGTCGCGAACACGCCGTAGACCGAGTCGCTGTGCAGGAAGTGATGCAGCAGGTAGGTGCCGAGGATCTGCAGCAGCGTCCAGAGAATGCCACCGGTGATCGCTCCGGGCACCAGCCGCTGCGTGGGCACGGTCTTAGGAGTCAGCACCCGGAACGCACCGATGTACATGCCGACGTTGACCAGTGCGGCGACGATCTCGGCCAGCACCGCCAGGATGGCTGCCTTGTGCCCGTAGGTGTTAAGGCTGGCCAGCAGCGTGGTCGCGATCACACCGCCGCCCAGCAGGACGATGAAGAGCAGGGCGCGGCCGAGCCGGGGCACGAAACCCGGCCTGGCCGGCCCGGGCAGGTTCCAGACCTGCTCCATGGTGAACAGGCCGGCCTGGGCCAGGCCGGTGGTGCCCCAGATCAGCCCGGCCAGACCCACGATCAGACCGATCACGCTGTTCCGCTGGAGCTTGTGCACGTTGCCGGTCAGCTGGTTGCCGATGAGCGGGACCTGGTTGGCCACGGTCTTGAGCACATCTGCGCGGAAGCCCGGGTTCACCGCGGAGATCAAGCCCAGGACGGTCACCAGGATCAGCAGCAACGGGAACATCGACACGAACGACGAGTACGCCAGGTTTGAGACGAGCACTCCGCCGTTGTCGTCGCCGTACTTCTTGATGATGCCGAACAAGAACGCGGTCGGCGTGAACCGCCGTTGCGTGTTGTCAACGGCCCGTATGGTCCGCTCGATCGGGTTCACCAGCCTCACCTGCTTCTGCCTCCGTTTTGGCTGCCCGTGGCCGGGCCAGGCAAACACGCGCGGCAGCGCCCGCGGGCCAGGTCAGATCGCGTAGGCCTCGTCGGGCACGTCGGTGATCAGCATGTGCCCGGGCGCGTGCGTGATCGCGAACGGAGGGCGCGCCTTGGCCAGCGCCACCTGCGGGGTGACGCCGCAGGCCCAGAACACCGGCACGTCACCGTCCTGGCAGGCCACGGGATCGCCGAAGTCCGGCTTGGACAGATCGGCGATGCCCAGCGCCGCCGGGCTGCCGATGTGCACCGGCGCGCCGTGCACCGCCGGGTAGCGGGCGGTCACCGACACCGCGGCCGGGACACGGGCGGCCGGTATCGGTCGCATGGACACCACCAGGTGACCGCTGAAGATCCCCGCCGGACGGCACTGGCCGCTGGTGACGAACATCGGGACGTTGCAGCCCTGCTCGAGGTGACGCACGGGCACGCCCGCCGCGGTGAGCGCCCGCTCGAACGTGAAGCTGCAGCCGATGAGGAAGGCCATCAGGTCCTCGCGCCAGTACCGGGTGATGTCCGCGGTCTCGGCCACGCACTCACCGCGGGACCAGATGCGGTAGGCGGGCAGGTCGGTCCTCAGGTCGGCACCCGGGGCCAGGCAGGTGACCGGGCATCCCGGCTCGGTCACGTCCAGCACCGGGCAGGGCTTCGGGTTGCGCTGGGCGAACAGCATGAAGTCAAAGGCGACATCGCGGGGCAGCACGACCAGGTTGGCCTGGGCGTAGCCCGGTGCCCAGGCCGCGGTTGGGGTCCTGAGGCCGGCCCGGAACCGTTCCCGGGCCTCGGCCGGCGAGGCGGATTTACTCATGAGCTATCCCTGAATTGCCTTGACCACCAGGTCCTCGGCATCGTCGAGGTAGGCAGCCAGCTCGACTTGGGCGTCCCGCAGCTTGCCCTCGGCCATGGCCCCGTGGATGGTGCGGTTGCGGGCCAGGAAAGAGCCGTGGAAGGCGGCCGGATCGGTGACCGCGAGAAAGCCCAGGCCGGACCGCCAGCCCTGGGTGTACTGACCGCCCCCCTCGCGCCAGGCGCCGGGCCGACGGGATCTCAGACCCGCCTCGACTCGACCACGTGGTAGTAGGCCGGTGCGCTCGGACAGGCACCGGCCGGGTAGAAACGTTCGGCGGCGTCGCGGACCACGGTGTCCGATTCGAGATCGAAGCCTCGGTCGCCCAGGTAGCCGGGCACCTCCCTGGGATTCAGCCCGAACGTGAGCGGCTCGCCTACCCGCGCTACCGCCCGCAGTGTGGTCGCGGCGCCTTCGAACGCCACCGACCCGTCGAGCATCGCGCGGTCCACGTAGGTGAACAGGACTAGCGAACCGGGCGCGATCGCCGAGGCCAGGAACCGGAACGCGGCATCCACCGAGGCCGGGTCGAGGTAGTTGGTGACTCCCTCCCACAACACCAGGGTCGGTGCGCCGGACACGAACCCGCTTCCGGCCAGTTTCACGGCCGGGTCGTCGGTCCCGAACTCGACCGGCACGAAGCGGACGTTGGCTGGGATCCTGCCGGATCCGCGCATCAGGATGCGCCGCTTGGCCGCCTGGGTGGCCGGGTGGTCCACCTCGAAGACCGCGACCTCGCGCAGTTGCGCCAGGCGGTATGCGCGGCTGTCGAACCCGGCGCCAAGAATCAGCACCTGTTCCACCCCGGGGAGCGCCGCTGCCACTGCCTCATCGATCAGCCGGGTCCGGGCGACCACGCCACCCCGCACGCAGGGCCAGCGGCGGTCGATCACCGACTCGATCAGTCGCCGGGCCGGCGGCACGCGCCCGGCCACGGCCAGCGCCCGGAACTCGGGGGTGAGGAACTTGACCGCCAGCGGGTCGTCGGCCACGCGATCGGCTGGCGGCCGCTGCGCCTCCAGCGCCCGGAACAGCGCGTTCTGGCGGGCGGTTCGGCTGGGTTGTCCGGTACGCATCCTGGATAGGAGCCTATTCCTTGATCTCGGTAGCTGGGGTGGCGTATCTGGGCGTCAGCTACCGAGATCATGAAAGACCTCTGGACTAGAACGCGTTCTACCCCCGCAGGCTGCGGGAACCGGAGGGCTAGCCTGGTGTTCTTGCCGGCTAGCAACGAAACATGTTTCACTCTGAACCGTGAACCAGCCAATGCGCGCGCCGCTGGAGATCGGGTTCGACTACACCAGGTCGCTCGGCCCGACGCTGAGCCAGTTCATGACGGCCCTGGCCGACCGGCGCATCCTCGGCTCGCGGGGCGCGGACGGCCGGGTGTACGCCCCGCCGTTCGAGTTCGACCCGGTGACGTTCGGCCCGCCGGGCGAGCTGGTGCCGGTCGGTCCGGAGGGCACGGTCACAACCTGGTCGTGGGCGCCGCAGCCGCTCGAGGGCCAGCCGCTGACGCATCCGTTCGCATGGGCGCTGATCCGGCTGGATGGCGCGGACACCGCGATGCTGCACGCCGTCGACGCGGGTTCCGCCGCCGCGATGCGGACCGGGATGCGGGTCAGGCCGCGGTGGGCCGAGCACCGGGCCGGGGACATCCGCGACATCGTCTGCTTTGCACCCTTGCCCGATACCCCGGAACCGGCCAGGGCCACGGCCGACGAGGCAGGCCCGCTGGAGCCGGTGGCGATGATGACCGCGCCGGTGCGGCTGCACTACGAGCACACCGCATCGCCCGAGGAGAGCAGGTTCCTGCGCGGGCTGGCCGGCGGGCGGCTGCTGGCGCAGCGCTGCCCGGCCTGCGGCAAGGTCTACATCCCGCCGCGCGGCGCCTGCCCCACCGACGGGGTGCCGACCACCGACGAGGTAGAGCTGCCCGACCGCGGGATCGTGACCACGTTCTGCGTGGTCAACGTCGACTACCCCGGGCAGCGGGTCTCGGCGCCCTACGTGGCGGCCGCGGTCCTGCTGGACGGGGCCGACATCCCGTTCCAGCACCTCATCCTGGGCTGCGACCCGGACGAGGTCCGGATGGGGATGCGCGTGCGGGCGGAGTGGAAACCGCGCGAGGAGTGGGGGACGACGCTGGAGAACATCGACCACTTCCGGCCGACCGGCGAGCCGGACGCGCCGTACCAGAGCTACGCCCACCACTTGTAAAGGACCGCCGACCGTGACCGACGTCGCCGTCATCGGCTTTGCCCAGTCCCCGGTTGTGCGGGCCAGCGAGGGCACCACGAACGGGGTGGAGATGCTCGTGCCGATCTTCGCCGAGGTGCTGCAGAGCACCGGCCTGGCCAAGGACGACATCGGCTTCTGGTGCTCCGGCTCATCCGACTACCTGGCCGGCCGCGCGTTCTCGTTCGTCTCGGCGGTGGACGCGATCGGCGCGTTCCCGCCCGTCGCCGAGTCACACGTGGAGATGGACGCCGCCTGGGCGCTCTACGAGGCCTGGGTGAAGATCCTCATCGGGGACGCGGACATCGCGCTCGCATACGGGTTCGGCAAGTCGTCCGCTGGCGATCTGCGGCGGGTGCTTGCGCTGCAGCTCGATCCGTATTTGCTGGCGCCGCTGTGGCCCGACTCGGTGAGCGTCGCGGCGCTGCAGGCCCGGCTCGGGATCGAGGCCGGGCTGTGGAGCGAGGCCGAGATGGCCGGCGTCGCGGCGCGCAGCCGGGCCGCCGCGGTCGCGAACCCGTGGGCGCAGCTATCTGGTGAGGTCTCCGCCGAGAAACTGCTCGGCCAGCCCTACGTCGCCGACCCGCTCCGCGCGCACGACTGCGCGCCGGTCGGCGACGGGGCGGCGGTCGTGATCCTCGCGTCGGCGGAGCGGGCCAGCGAACTGAGCCAGCGGCCCGCCTGGATCACCGGGTTCGAGCACCGGATCGACTCGGCCGCGCTGGGCGCGCGGGACCTGACCGTGGCGCCGTCGGCGGCCGAGGCCGCGCGCGCGGCGGGAGCGGCTGGTGTGGATACCGCCGAGCTGCACGCGCCATTCACCCATCAGGAGATCCTGCTGCGTGGCGCGCTCGGCCTGGATGACAACGTCCGCGTCAACCCGTCCGGGGGCGCGCTGTGCGGCAACCCCATGTTCGCCGCTGGCCTGGCCCGGATCGGGTGGGCCGCGCAGGAGATCATGTCCGGTCGCGCGAGCCGCGCTCTGGCCCACGCCACCAGCGGGCCGGCCCTGCAGCAGAACCTCGTCTGCGTGATGGAGGCCCGATGAAGCACAGGGCGGCCGTGCTCGGTGTCGGCCAGACCCGTCACCGGTCCCGGCGGACCGACGTCTCGATCGCAGGGCTGTGCCGTGAGGCGGTGGACCGGGCGCTGGCCGACGCGGGCACGGCCGCCGATGACATCGACGCCGTCGTGGTCGGGAAGGCGCCCGACCTGTTTGAGGGCGTGATGATGCCCGAGCTCTACCTGGCGGACGCGCTTGGCGCGGTGGGAAAGCCGCTCCTGCGGGTGCACACCGCTGGTTCGGTCGGCGGGGCGACCGGGCTCGTGGCGGCCAGCCTGGTCCAGGCCGGCGTGCACCGGCGGGTGCTGGCCGTCGCGTTCGAGAAGCAGTCCGAGTCGAACGCCATGTGGGCCCTGTCGATCACCCCGCCGTTCAGCATGCCGGTGCTGGCCGGGGCGGGCGGCTATTTCTCCCCGCACATCCGCGCGTACATCCGACGAAGCGGCGCGCCGGGGCACATCGGCGCGATGGTCGCGGTCAAGGACCGGCGCAACGGAAGCCTGAACCCATATGCCCATCTGCAGCAGGCCGATATCACGCTGGAAAAGGTCCTGGCCTCGCCGATGCTGTGGGACCCGGTCCGCTACGACGAGACCTGCCCGTCATCGGACGGTGCCTGCGCGGTGGTCATCGGCGACCAGGCCGCGGCCGAGGCGGCGCAGGCCGGCGGCCAGCCGGTGGCCTGGATCCGCGCGACGTCGATGCGCACCGAGCCGACGATGTTCTCGGGCAAGGACCACGTGAACCCGCGGGCCGGCGCCGACGCGGCGGCGGCTCTGTGGCAGCAGGCGGGAATCACCGACCCGCTGGAGCAGATCGACGTCGCCGAGATCTACGTCCCGTTCTCCTGGTTCGAGCCGATGTGGCTGGAGAACCTAGGCTTCGCGGCCGAGGGCCAGGGGTGGCAGCTGACCGAGGCGGGCGAGACGGCGATCGGGGGCAGGCTGCCGGTCAACCCGTCCGGCGGGGTGCTCAGCTCCAACCCGATCGGGGCCTCCGGCCTGCTGCGCTTCGCCGAGGCCGCGCTGCAGGTCATGGGTAAGGCCGGGGCCCACCAGGTGCCCGGGGCGGCCACGGCGCTCGGCCACGCGTACGGCGGCGGGTCCCAGTACTTCTCGATGTGGGTGGTGGCCAGCGAGCCCCGCTGACTGTCAGCCGCCCGGTTGGGGGCCATAAAACAGGGAGTTCCCAGCAAAAGGAGTGGCCGTCACAGCCCGCTGGTTCCTGCTTGCCGACTGCGGCGGCCCGTAAAAGCCGCCGGGGATTTTCCCCGAGCCGATTATTAGTGGCCCGCCGCCGGTGGTGACGGTGATCGAACGGTGGGCGGCGGAACTGGTGGCGATACCGATGGTCTGGGCGGCGCCGGCGCTGTTCGTGGTGAGCGCGTACGGGCCACCGGGCACGCTCAGCTCCGCGAGACCGCCGCTGGTGGTGACCGTCACCGACGTGGGTGCCGCGGAAAACTCGATCTGCGCCGGGCCACGGCTGGTGGTGACCACGGCGGTCGCGGCGGTGACGTGGGCCGCGACCACCTGCCCGCCGCCGGTGTCGGCGCGCAGTGGCCCGGTCAGGCCGTTGATCTGAAGCGGCCCCCCGTGGGTGCTGACGTTGAGTGGGCCGTGGATGCCGGTGACGCTCACCGGGCCGCCCTCGGAGTCCAGGTCTGCGCCGGCGGTCCCGGAGATGAACAGCGGACCGCCCACCGCGGTAACGGTCACATCGGAGGGCACCTTCACGACGAAACTGACCGAGCAGCTGTCGTTCGCACACGCCGGGTCGGCTAGGGAGAGGCGGCCACCAGAGACGGACTGCACCACCGCGGGCGGGCTCGCAGACCAGATGATCATCTCGCTGATCTGCACGTGGGTGACCGGCGCCGCCTTCACCTGTATCAGCCCGGGCGCGTAGCTCTGCACGTTCAGGCTGGTGACCGGCTGCCGCACAGTCACCGTCCGGGTCATGATCCGGGCCAGCATCTGCCGCGGCGCGTGCCGCGTGAAGGTCCTGGCTGGCACCGGCCGAACCCCGGCCGAGACGATGACGCGGGTACCGGCGACGGCGAGGGCGGCCGCGGTGGCCAGGCCGCACAGGACCCAGGCCCACCGGCCGACCCGCGCTACCGGGCGCATGGCAGGTCCACGGTAATCAGCGTCGGGCCGCCGGGCGGGCTGGAGATCTCGAAGGTCCCGTCAACCGAGGACGCGCGCTTGGCCAGGCCGGCCAGGCCGGTACCGCGGGCCGGGTCGGCCCCGCCGACGCCGTCGTCGCTGATGATGACGTGCAGCCGGTCGCTAGCGCGCTGGACGACCACCTCGGCCTGGCTGGCCTGGGCGTGCTTGGCCACGTTGGTCAGGGCCTCGGACACCACGAAGTAGGCGACGGCCTCGATCACCGGCTGAGGCCGGAGGGGCAGGTCCACGGTCAGCCGGACCGGGACCGGCATTCGCGCCGCCACGCCGGACAGCGCCGCGTCCAGGCCACGGTCCTCAAGCACAGCCGGGTGCAGCCCGCGGATCAGGTTCCGCAGCTCGGTGAGGGCGGCCTTGGCCTCTTCATGGGCCATCACGATGGCGTCCTTGGCCTGCTCAGCGGTGGTGGCCTCGACCCTGGCCATGCCCAGGTTCATGGCCAGGGACACCAGCCGCTGCTGGGTGCCGTCGTGCAGGTCCCGCTCCAGGCGGCGCCGTTCGGCGTCGGCCGCGTCCACCGCGCCGGCTCGCGTCTGCGCCAGCCGCCGCACCTGGTGCTCCAGCTCCTCGGCACGGCTTGGCCCCAGCAGTTCCTGCGCCGTCCTGACATCCAGCGCCGCGACCGCCCTGGTGAGCCACGGCGCGGCGCACAGCAGGATGATCCCGGCGCCGGTCAGGTACACATCCACCGGGATGCCCAGCGTGGCCGGCAGGTGGTTGGCCGGGCCGCCCGGCGACTGGCCGCGCCACAGCAGGCCCTGGTGCGACAGCGCCCACGCGTAGCCGTACACCAGCGTGTACAGGACGCCGGCCAGCCATGCTCCGAGCACGGCCATCCCGCCCGCGGCCAGCACCGGGCCGGCCACGAGGTGATAGCCGAGCTGACGCCAGGTGGCCCGGGACCGGGCGGCGGCGGAGACTCCCCGCAGGCTCAGCCTCCTGGAGATGGCCGGCTGCCGCGGTATCTGCGCCCCGGCCGTGACCCGCACCCGGTGACGATGCATGCGCGTCAGCGCCGGCACGGCCAGGAACACGGCCACGGCCTCCAGCAGCCACAGCGGGTGCAGCGGCTGATGCGTGGGCAGCGGCCACTTCGACAACGCCCAGTTCCTGGTCCAGTAGCCGAAGACGACCGGGACCAGGAGCCCGGCGAGCTGGGCGGGGATTCCGGCGCATACATACAAGGCCTGGAACCAGGACCGGAGCGACCACGGGACGCTGTGGTCGCCGAGGGCACCGGCGACGCTGCGGCGGGTGAGTGTGGTCACGAGTTACACCGTAGGCGCTCAAGCCGCGCGCGCCTATGCAGCAGGGTTCAGCTCACGCGGTGTAGCTGGCTGCACCCCTGATCTGGGACTTGGCGCTACTGCGCCCCGGCTCTGGGATGCGCGATGCTGTACCGCGCGGCCGGGCGTTCCGGTGGCCCAGCGCGATCGCGGGCCCGGCCGTCCAGTTCCGTGCGGTTACCCAGCCCGGTAAGCCTGCCTAGAGCATGACGGAGGATCTGGTGACGCAACTTGGCTCTCCGGCTACTGAGAGCGACAAGGGTGGGAGTGGCGGCGGTGAAAGCGGCGGCGGCCGGCGGGTGGCGCGTGGTTCGCGGCTGGCCCGGCGGCGGCGGGTGCTGCTGGGGGTGGGTGTCGCGGCGGCGTTGCTGGCGGTCGGCGGGCTGATCGGCGCGTCGTTTGTGAAGTCGCCGCAGCAGCTGGCCGCCGATACCGCGGCGCCGCCG
>Ga0335075_10004397_pt1 | contig 22067 bp, 23 predicted proteins | sample Lox_Sample_24_FD_206723 | JGI IMG/M metagenome (GOLD analysis project Ga0335075, IMG submission 206723) | Soil microbial communities from Loxahatchee National Wildlife Refuge, Florida, United States - Lox_Sample_2.4 | ecosystem: Environmental > Terrestrial > Soil > Wetlands | place: USA...
GACCACGAGGCCGGCGTCCGGCGGCCACTCGCCGCCCTCGATCGTCTCCCGCAGCATCGGCTCGCGCCGGCCCGCGACTGCTACGCTCCAGCCCGCGCCAAGCAGCGCCCGCGCGATCTCCCGGCCGAGACCGGAGCCGCCCCCGGTCACGACCGCAGTACCTCGCAGTCCCACGCCGGCAAACGTAGCATCCGCTGCGCTGGTCATCCGGCGGGAATAGACCTGCAGCCGGGCGGTTGACCGTCGCATGAAAGCTGTCGGCGTGACCGAGTTCGGCGGTCCGGACGCGCTCCACATCGTCGAGCTTCCTGACCCGGAAGCCGGGCCGGGCGAAGTGCGCATCCGCGTGCACGCTGCCGTGGTTAACCCCACTGACACCGGGCTTCGGAGCGGCCGCCGGCCAGCCGATCTGCCGCCCCCGTACGTACCGGGCATGGACGTGGCCGGCGTGCTGGAGCAGATCGGCCCGGGCGTGACGACGGACCTCCAGGTCGGCGACCATGTGATGGCGATCGTCGTGCCGCACGGCTCGCACGGCGGCTACTCTGAGCGCATCGCCGTGCCAGCCGAGTCGGTGGCCAGGGTACCGGCCGGGGCCAGCGACACTGCTGCTGCGACGCTGCCGATGAACGGGCTCACCGCCCGCCTCGCCCTGGACCTGCTGGCACTCCAGCCGGGCCAGACGCTTCTCGTGACCGGCGCGCCAGGCGCGGTCGGCGGCTATGCGATCCAGCTCGGAAAGGCTGACGGGCTGCGCATCATCGCCGATGCAGCAGAGAAGGACGAGCAACTCGTCAGGGAGCTCGGCGCCGACGTGGTGGTCGCGCGGGGCCCGGACTTCGCCGGGCGGGTGCGCGAGGCAGCGCCGGACGGAGCTGACGGCGCGATCGACGCGGCCCTGCTGAACGAGTTGGTTGCAGCGGCTGTGCGCGATGGCGGCCGGATCGCTACCCTCCGCGGCTTCACCGGCCCGGCCGACCGCGGCATCTCCTGGCACCCGGTGCTGGTCCGAAGCTACGCGCGCGAGCAGGCCAAGCTGGACCGCCTGCGCCAGCAGGTCGAGGCCGGCCAGGTAACCCTGCGAGTGGCGCGAGCACTGCCTGCCGATCGGGCGCCGCAGGCACACCGGATCCTGGAAGCTGGTGGTACTCGCGGCCGGCTGGTGCTGGAATTCTGAGTACCGTGAGCGACCACGCCGGCGCCGTCGAGGCGTACCAGACCGACGCCATCGAGGCGTACCTGAGCGCGATACTCAGCCCTGGCATCGCCGCCGCCGCGGCGGTGCTGGCTGGCCTGCTGGCTGACGACGTTGTCGTGCAGACCAGCTTCGGCACAGCGGACGGCGTCGACGCTGTGCTTGCGCTGCTGCGCGAGCCGCGCTTGGCCGGGCTGCTGGCGGCCGGAGCGCACTGGTCGCCGCCGTCAGCGGACGGCGACCGAGTTCTCGTCACCGCGACCCTGCCCGCGACCGCTCCGTTCGGCGGACTTGAGCTCAGCTTCCACTTCGCCGGAGCGAAGATCAGCCGGGTGGAACATCTGACGTTCCCGCCAGCGCCGGTACCACCGGAAGAGCTTCGCCTGACCGACGACATCAAGCGCGCCGTCAACGGCGCGCTCGACAACAAGACGCCCATGCTCATCGCCTACCGGGACGACGGCAACGAGATCCATCTGTCGTTCCGGGGGAGCATCCAGGCCTACGGGGACGAGGCGCTGGCCCTGTGGGCGCGCGATCCCGACGGCGGGCTGCCGCGGAACATCGCCGCCAGGCCGCAGGTCACGCTGTTCTACCACGATCCGGCCAGCCGCACCTCGTACAGCTTCTACGGCCGGGCGCGGGTGGCGGTGGAGCCCGCCGCCCGGGCCACCATCTATGCCGGCGCCAACCCGCGCGAGCAGCAGGCCGACTTCAGTCAGCGCGGTGTCGCGATCGTCGTCGACCTCGACAAGGTCGAGGGCAGGAGCCAGGCCGGCCGGATCCTGATGCTGCGGAGTACGGCATGAGCGGCGCGGAGCCGCTGCCCATCATCGACTGCGGCGACCCGGTGCTCCGCCGCCCGGCCGAACCGGTCGACCCGGCCGAGTTGCGCACCGACGACATGCAGCGGCTCATCGCGCAGATGCGCGCGACGATGGAGGCCGCCCCCGGCGTCGGCCTCGCGGCACCGCAGGTCGGCTTCCCGCTCCAGCTTGCGGTGCTGTCGGACGGCCCGGAGCGGTGGAGCCAGCTGACCGTGGAAGAGCTCGCAATGCGGGAGCGCACGGCGCTGCCGTTCACCGTGCTGGTGAATCCCTCGCTCCGCCCGGTCAGCGACGACGACCTGGTCAGCTTCTACGAAGGCTGCCTTAGCGTGCCGGGGCTGACTGGCGTCGTGGCCCGGCACCGCCGGGTCCGGGTGCGGGCCCTGGACGAGCGAGGCGAGCTGGCAGACAGGCTGTTCTCCGGGTGGCCCGCCCGCATCGTGCAGCACGAGGTCGACCACCTCGGCGGCATGCTGTACCTGGACCGCGTCGAGACCAGGTCGGTGTCGACCTCGGCGAACTACGCCAGCCAGTGGGCCGGGCGCCCGCCCGGCGCCGCGGCGGCCGCGCTCGGGTTCGCGCTGCGAGACGGCCGGCCGCAGCGCTAACAGGCCTCATGACATCCGTCACACGCCGCTGACCGCTCCCTCTGGTATGCCTGAAGCATGCCTGTCATCGCCATCATCATCGGCGCGGGCTGGGTAGCCTTCTGGATCTACTGGCTCGCGATGTCCTTCGGGGCCAAAGCCGGGCAGAACCGGTGGGCCCGGTTCGCCGGCGTCCGGGTGGCCGCCATCGTCATCGTCCTGCTTCTGGTGCGCCTGCGCGGGTTCAGCAAGAACAGTTCCACCTCGGTCACGCATGACGCGTGGCTGGAGGGAATCGGCATCGCCCTCTGGGTGCTCGGGCTGGCGCTAGCCGTCTGGGCCAGGGTCTACCTGGGCCGCAACTGGGGCATGCCGATGTCGAGGAAGCAGGACCCGGAACTGGTGACGACCGGCCCGTACCGCAAAGTCCGTCACCCCATCTACTCCGGCATCATCCTCGGGTTCATCGGTACCGCGGTGGCGGTGAGCCTGTACTGGCTGATCGCGGTCGCGGCGATCGGCGCGTACTTCATCTACAGCGCCACGGTGGAAGAGCGCAACATGAGCAGGGAGTTCCCCGACACCTATCCGCCGTACAAGAAATCGACGAAGATGCTCATCCCGTACGTGCTCTGAGCGGCGTCAGGACTCGTCTGCTGTGCCGTGCTCGCCGGCTGGCCTGGCCGCGCCGGAGGCTAGCTGCGCCTAGCCTCGTCGGTATGCGAGTGGTCCGCTACCTGGCGCAGGGCCAGACCGTTCCGAACGTCGGTGTCGAGCTTGCCGACGGCATCAGGCCGGTTGCGGTTGCGTCAGTCGGTGAGCTGCTGGGACTGCCACTGGCCGAGATCCGCGCGCTGGCAGAATCCGCCAGCGCCGGTATTCCGGTAGCGCCTGGCGCGGTCCTTCTCCCGCCGGTCGACGGACGTGCCGAGGTGTGGGCAGCGGGCGTTACCTACTACCGGTCTCGCGAGGGGCGCATGGCGGAGAGCGCCAGCGCGGGAATCTACGACCTGGTGTACGACAGCGAGCGGCCCGAGCTGTTCTTCAAGTGCGCCGCATGGCGGGCGGTGACTAACGGGGAGCCAATCGGCATCCGGGCCGATTCGGCAGTGAGCGTCCCTGAGCCGGAGCTCGCGGTCGTCGTCAGCAAGCAGGCCGAGATCGTCGGCTATACGGTCTGCAACGACGTGTCGTCCCGGAGCATCGAGGGCGACAATCCGCTGTACCTGCCGCAAGCGAAGGTGTACGCGGGATCGTGCGCGCTCGGCGACGGCATCCGCCCGGCGTGGGAGGTACCGGATCCCGGCAGCCTGGACGTCGAGCTGACTGTCGAGCGCGACGGCGCCGTCGCGTGGAACGGCACCGCAAGCACCGGGCAGCTCCGCCGTTCGCTCGCCGAGCTGGTCGGCTACCTGTTCCGGGCGGAGCAGTTCCCGGACGGGGCGGTGCTGTCGACCGGGACGGGGATCGTGCCCGAGCTGAGCTTCACGCTGCGCGAGGGCGATGTGGTCACCGTGCGGGTTCAGGACGTCGGCGTGCTGGTCAACCCGGTCGTGTCCGGGCTTGACCACTTCGGCTGGCTGGCCGGCGCGCCGGCTGCCCGCCGCGCGGCCGCTAGCCGCCGGCCAGGGTGAGCTCGGCGCTACCGGCAGGCATGCGGATCAGCACCCGCCAGCCGTGCGGCTGCGCTGCGACAACCTCGGCGGTGAGTGCGGCCGCCAGAGCTCCGGGGTCGATCGCGTCGCCGGTGAGCACAACCAGGCTGACATGAACGCTCTCGGCCTGCTGCCGCGGCCCGCTGAGAAGATACGGAACCGCCGAGTGCGGGCCGAATGCAGTCGCCTGCAGTTCCGCTGACACGCCGGCCTCGGCCCAGCCGTACAGCCCGACGACCACGCTGGCCAGGCCGCCGGGACGGATGGCGCTGGCCCACGGGGACGCGCCGCTGATGATCGCCGTCGCGGGCGGAACTGCGGCGGCGATCGCGTAGCCACCATCGCGCACGGTCAGGCTGGCCGGCGCCCGGACAAGATGCGCCCGGATCTCCCACGGGCCGCGGACCAGCACTGCTGTCTCGATGGTGCCGGACGCGCCGTCGCTGAGCACGGCCGTGTGCCGCGAGCTGGCCTGCTGCGCGGCTACTGCGATGCGGTCGATCCTGATCCGGCGCGACGGCGTGCCGTCGGCGGCGAGCACCGCAATCTGGTTGTCCACGTTCGCCCGCCACGCCGGGTCGGACGTGCCCGGCGCGGTGCACGAGGAATACGCGAGCTTTGCGTAGTGCGGATCGTCGGTGGCGCGGTCGGTCTCGGGCCGGGCCGGCCGCGGCGTGTTGTGGTCGCTGCCATGGTTGAGCAGCCTGACGATGCCGTCATTCCGGGTGCTGTGCAGCAGGAACCCTGGCGCAGGCATGGCAATCGTCTGGTCGGCCATGTCAGTCGGCGCCGGGCGCTCCGTCTCAGTCCAGGCCGGATGCTCGGGCGGCAGCAGCAGCCCGGCGAACGCCTTGCTGGCCCAGTACGGCGATCCGGGGCCCGAGTAGGTCTGCGTGGCCGGCAGGAACGGCGCGTACCAGCCGAGGCTGAGCAGGCCGTCCTGATCCGGAACGCCGCGCTCGGTGAAGTGCCGGACGACGCCGGACGCGATCCGGCGGGTCTGACCGGGCTGCAGCGGGGTCGCGCCGAAAAGCTCGCCCAGCCAGAGCGGGGCAGCGCATGCGTAGCGGTAGGTGAGCGACCTGCCCTGATGCACCGGGGCGCCATCGGCGCCGAAGAAGTACTGGTACTGGCCGAGGAACTCGCGCAGCCGCTCCCGGTAGACCTGCGCGCGGCCGCCGTCGCCGTCGCCCGCGATCCTCGACCACATCAGCGGGTAGAGGTGCATGGCCCAGCCGATGTAGTAATCGAAGTTCTGCCCCGCGCCGTCGGTGTACCAGCCGTCGCCGAGGTACCAGGCCTCTATCGCCTCGAGGCCGCGGTCGATCTCGTTCTGGTCGTACCGCCCGCCCGCCTCGGCGAGGAACTGCTCCGTTACCACCTGGAAGAGCAGCCAGTTGTTCTGATGGGGGCGTCTGCCGGTGAAGCTGCCGAGCCAGGCACGCACGTCGTCCTGGGTCCTGCGGTCCAGCTCGTCCCAGATCCACGGCCGGGTTTCGTGCAGTGCGATGGCGATGGCCGCCGCCTCGACCATCTGCTGCGAGCAGTCGGTGATCTCCGGCCAGGCCGACGGGCTGCCGCGCCTCGTGCCGGCGGCAATGCCCTCCGCGTACCTGGCCGTCAGGCGGCTGACCGCTGTGTTTTCTGATGGGACGGCCCCGCCAGGTCCGGTCGCCGCAGCGCCGGCGATCCGGAACGCCGCGAGCAGGAACGTCCTGGCGAATCCCTCGATCCCGTCTGAGACGAGGCCGGAGCGGCTCAGCCGGCCAGGCAGCCGGAACTGCGCGAAGTCCGGCGTCGCATAGCGTGCCGCGGACTCGAGCAGGTGGTCGGCCAGCGACTCCCAGTGGGCCCGGGTCCAGCCGGTCATCGGGGAGAGAACGCGGTCCGGGTCAGGGAGCCTGAGGTAGGGCGGGTAACGCGGCGTGTCCGCCCGCGGCCGGCTGCTCATCTCAGGCGATCCGGGCGAGGTCGTCAGCCAGCACCGGATACGCGAGCGGCAGCCCGGCTGCAAGCCGCTCGACCTCCGCCACCGCGTGCTCGAGCAGGCGCGGCACCTCGTTCCCGACACTCCCGGCGATGTGCGGGGTCAGCTGCACGTTCGGCAGGTCGTAGAGCGGCGAGTCGGGAGGGAGCGGCTCGGGGTCGGTCACATCGAGCACGGCGCTGATGCGGCCGCTGACCAGCTCGGCCGTCAGTGCCTCAGTGTCCACCAGCGCGCCCCTGGCGGTGTTGATCAAGATAGCGCCGTCCCGCATCGCGGCCAGCCGGTCACGGTCGATCATCCTGGCCGTGCCAGGAAGCGCCGGAGCGTGCAGCGTGATGATGTCGCTGCGGCTGACAAGCTCATCGAGGCCGGTCCGGGTGACTCCCATCGCGGCAGCATCCCCTTCGCCCAGGTAGGGGTCACTGACGAGCACTGATACGTCGAGGTTCCGCAGCAGCGCCAGTACCCGGCGGCCCACCCGGGACGCGCCGACGACGCCGACTGTGATGCCGTTCGTGCCAGCCCGCGCCGCCAGGCCGGGGATGTTACGCGCGGTGAGATCCCGCCGAGCCCGGTACTGTCCGGCAAAGGCGCTGACGCGCTTGGCCGCGAAGACGACCGCGGCGAAGGTGAACTCGGCGACTGGGACGGCGTTCGCCTCCACCGCCGCGGAGACCTGGACGCCGCGGGCATACACCTCAGCCGACACGAACGGCTTGACCGTGCCGGCCGCGTGGACGATCGCGCGCAGCTGGGGCGTCTTGTCTAGCGCCGCGGCGCCGATCTGCGGTGCGCCCCATCCGGTCAGCAGGATCTCGGCGGCGCGCAGAGCCGGCTCTGCTCCCGGCTGGCCGAAATCCTCGATCACCGTCTCCAGGTCGGCCTGTGCTGCGGCACGCAGCCTGCTGGCTAGCTCGGGCGTCACAAGCTGCGCCCAGGTAGCGCGGCTCATCGCGAGGACCACGCGAGGCTTGTCCGGCCGCTGCTCCAGCACCCGCCCGATGCTACTAGTGCTGCGGCTTGACGGCTGGCCCAAGATCGCCGCCAATGAGGTTGCGATCGGCCTCGCGATGCCCAGGGCGGCGATCGAGATCTGCCGCCAGCGGCTCACTCCAGCGCACTTCAGCCGTGCCGCGATCCTCGCCGAGCCGTTCGATGCCGACGGCGCCGTCCAGACGGGATTCCTCGATCAGACCGTGCCGCCCGCTGAGCTCTGGGACGCCGTCGCCGCTGTCGCCGGCGCTTTCGCCCAGCTCGATCCAGACGCTGACAAGGCAACCAAGGGCAGAGCCAGACAGCCCGCTCTCGCGGCCCTTCACGACGCCATCGCGACAGACTCGGCTGAGATCGCCGGCGGGCGGCTGTTCGCTGCTGCCCGCCGACGGCCACCGCCTGACCTGTGCCGAGGATCAAGAGGCGCACTCGCAGCTGCGGGACCGCGTACTCGAAGCCGCCGTGGAGATGCTGACCAGCGACGGCGTGGCTGGCTTCACCACCCGGAAGGTTGCCGAGCAGGCCACCACCTCGACCCCCGCCGTGTACGAGCTGTTCGGCGACAAGGCCGGACTTGTGCGGGAGATGTTCTTCGAAGGATTCCGGATGCTGTACCGGCTGCTCCAGGATCTCGGCGACAGCGGCGACCCCTGTGCCGACATGATCGCGCCGATACCTGTCCTGCGCGACTTCGCCATGGCGAACGCGGCCCTGGCCGATCTGATGTTCTCCCGGCCGTTCCCGGAGTTCGACCCTGGTCCCGCCGAGCGGCAGGCGGGCGCTGCGGTCCGCGAGTTCATCGTCGGCCGCGTTCGCCGCTGCGTCGAGGCCGGCATCATCTCCGCAGACCCGACCGACATCGCCCACGTCCTGAGCGCCGCGATCGCGACGTCGTCCTGCGCCTGTGACTCTGTCTGGAGGATGACCGCAGTGGCGCCGGCGGCCGCGAGAGCGGAGATATCAGCCGCGGCGACGTCCGGTGTGCGAAGCGGCGCTGGCATGAGCCCGAGACCCACCCGGATCGAGGCAGTCCGCGCCAGGGTGCTCAAGCGCGCGCGTAGGCGGGATGGCTGCGGCACGGGGCTCACAATACGGCGCGGCCCACTAGCGTCTCGGCGACGGCCGCATGCACGTCCTTCCTGAGCCCGACGACCGAGTGCTCGGGACCTCTGCCAAAGTGCACGGCGTTGGTCAGCAGCACGGCCCACAGCCCGCTTCGCCGGTCCAGGGAGATGCTGGTTCCGGTGAATCCGGTGTGACCGGCACCGGCGTCCGGCCAGCCGTCGCCCATGTTGTCCCACCTGTCGTTCCGGAGCCCCCAGCCGAGACCGCGGCGCCCGCCGAGGCCGTCGGTCTGGCAGCGGAGTGCCTCGTCACGGAGCGAAGACGGCAGCCATAGCGCACCGGGACTTTCTTCGGCATCAGCTGCCACCCACGCGGCCGCGTACCGTGCGAGGTCAGCGGCGCTGCCGAAGAGCCCGGCGTGCCCGGCTACGCCGCCGAGGAGCGCGGCGTTCTCGTCGTGCACGACGCCGATTCTGACGGCCCCGGCCACCGGCTCCGTTGCTGCGATACGGCCGGCGAGCCTGGCCGGCGGCAGGTACGTGCTGTCGGACATGCCGAGCGGGTCGAACACCAGCAGGCGGGCGAGGTCGGCCAGGACGGATCCGGAAGCCGACTGAACTATCTCGCCGAGCACCATGAAGCCGAGGTCGGAGTAGCGGACTTCAGTGCCTGGCGCCGTGGTGAGCGGCTCAGCCAGTACCGCCGCTTGCACAGCGGCCGCGTCCGGCAGGTTCTCGTAGTACTTCCGGTGATCGGGCAAGCCTGCGGTGTGGGTGAGCAGCTGCCGCACCGTCACCCTGTCCTTGCCAGGTCCGGCGAAGGCGGGCAGGAAGCGGCGCGCCGGGTCGTCGAGGTCTATCTCTCCTGCAGCGGCCAGCAGGAGGACGCACGGCAGAGTGGCCGTCACCTTGGTGAGCGAGGCCAGATCGAAGATGGTGTCCGCCGTCATGGGCCGTGCCCGCGCGCCGTCGCGCTGGGCATCGCCGGCGACGTGCAGGAGCATTGGCCGCTCGGTTCGCACGCCGGCCGCAAGCACCGCACCGGGAATTGTCCCGTCGGCCACTGCACGGTCGATGAGCTCGGGCGCCCGGGCCGGCGTGATCACACGAAGGAGTATCTCAGCGCCGGGTGCAAGAACAGCTGTGCTGTGCGGCCTCCCGCGCAAGATGGGCAGTTTCGCCTATTCACCTGGCCGGGCGGTCATTCGTAGTGTGGTCTGCCAGGGAGGGGGGCCCTGATGGAGCACTGCGGCCAGTGCGGCACGCCGCACGGTGCGGGTGACCGGTTCTGCGGGCAATGCGGCGCCCCGTTGTCTGGCTGCCCGGCCTGTGGCGCGCCGATCCTCCCGACGAGCCGGTTCTGTACCTCATGCGGGCAGGCGCTCGGTGGCGCTGCGGCCGTGCAGCGGGCCCCGGGTCCGCTACTGCTGACCGACCCTGCTGCGCTGGACCGGCGGGGCCAGGCGGCGCCTGTCGCTGAGCGGCGGGTCTGCTCCGTCATGTTCTGCGACTTCGTCGGTTTCACCGCGCTCTCGGAGTCGCGGGACCCGGAGGCGGTCCGGGAGCTGCTGTCGCGGTACTTCGAGGTGGCTAGGACGCTGATCGGCCGCTACGGAGGTGTCGTCGAGAAGTTCATCGGAGATGCCGTGGTAGCGGTGTGGGGAGCTCCGGTAGCGGTGGAGGGGGATGCCGAGCGCGCGGTACGAGCCGCCCTGGACCTGGTGGCCGCTGTCGCCGAGCTCGGCGAGGAAGCAGGCGCCCCCGGACTGGCTGCGCGCGCCGGGGTCCTCACGGGGGAGGTAGCGGTGACGTTCGGCGCGCCAGGGGAAGGAGTGGTGGCCGGCGACACGGTCAACACCGCCTCCCGGGTGCAGGGCATCGCCGAGCCAGGGAACGTGCTGGTGGACGCAGCGACCCGGCGCCTGGCGGGCGGCGGGGTGGGGTTCGATAGCGTCGGCCAGCATCGGCTCAAGGGCAAGGCCGAGCCGGTGGAGCTGTGGCGGGCGACCCGGGTGCTGGCCGCGTTCGGCGGGGCGCAGCGCATTGACGGGCTGGAGGCGCCGCTGACCGGCCGGGACGCCGAGCTGCGCACAGTGCGGGAGCTTTTCCACGCGGCGGCCGAGCGGCGGGTGCCGCGACTGCTGCTGGTATCTGGTCCGGCCGGAGTCGGCAAATCACGCCTGGGCTGGGAGTTCGAGAAGTACACCGACGGGCTGGCGTCTCCGCTGTGGTGGCACCGCGGCCGGTGCCTGTCCTACGGCGACGCGGTGGCATTCTGGGCGCTGGCGGAGATCGTCCGGCAGCGGCTGGCGATAGCTGAGGACGAGCCCGCCGACACCGCGGCCGGCAAGCTTGCGCAGGGCCTCGACCGGATCGTCGCCGATCCGGCCGAGCGCGCCTACGTGCGCCTGCGGCTGGGGCGGCTGCTCGGGATAGCGACAGCCGAGGATGGCGGCGGGCCGTTGTCACGGCAGGAGCTGTTCGCCGGGTGGCGGCTGTTCTTCGAGCGGCTGGCCGGCGACGCGCCGGTTGTGCTGGTGATCGAGGACGCTCAGCACGCTGACCCTGGCCTGCTGGACTTCCTCGATCACCTCATCGACTGGGCCCGCGACCTGCCCATCTACGTGCTGGTGCTGGCCCGGCCCGAGCTGGAGCTGATGCGGCCGGGCTTCGGCACGGGTCGCAACCGCACCACGCTGACCCTTGACCCGCTCGACCGGGTGTCGATGGACCGCCTCGTGGATGCGCTGGTGCCCGGCATGCCTCCGTCAGCGCGGCAGGCGGTCACCAGCCAGGCGCAAGGCATCCCGCTGTTCGGAGTCGAGACGATCAGGTCGCTGATCGACCGGGACATCGTGCAGCCATGTGAGGGCGTCTACCGCCTCGTCGCAGACGTCGGCGAGCTGGCCGTTCCGGATAGCCTGCACGCGCTGCTCGCGGCGCGGCTGGATGCGCTGGACCCGGCCGTGCGCCGGCTCCTCACCGCAGCAGCTGTGCTCGGCACGTCATTCTCGGCCGAGGCGCTAGCCGCCGTATCCGGCCGCGAGGAAACGGCCGTTCGCACCGCGCTTGCCGAGCTCGTCCGCCGCGAGGTGCTGTCAGTCTCGGCAGACCCGCTGTCGCCGGAGCGCGGCAGCTACCGGTTCGCCCAGCAGATGCTCCGCCAGGTCGCCTACGACACGTTGTCCCGGCGCGACCGCAAGACCCTGCACCTCGCCGTCGCCGCGCACCTGCGCGTCGCGTTTGCCGGCGACGGCGAGGAGGTTGCCGACGTCATTGCCCGGCACTACCTGGACGCGCTCGAGGCAGTGCCCGGCGCTGCGGACGCCGCCGATATCCGGTCCGACGCCGTCATGGTGCTGGTTCGCGCCGCCGAGCGAGCCAGGCGCACAGGCGCGCCCGCCCAGGCGGCGGCCAGCTACGCTGCCGCAGCCGAGCTGCACGGCCGGCAGGCCCCTGGAATAAGCAAGACCGGACCAGCGCCGCCGACGGGCACCCTGTGGGGAAAAGCCGCCGAAGCCGCCCTGGACAGCGGCGACTACGCGGTCGCGGTCGACTACGCGGGCCGGGCCGCTGACCACCATGCTGAGCGCGGCGATACCCGCGCCGCGGCGCGCGCCCAGGCGCTCCGCGGGGACAGCCTGCGCGCCCTGGGCCGGCACGCTGAGGCACGCGCCGAGCTCACCGGCGCGCTCAAGGTGCTGCAGTCAGAACCGGACGTCGACACGGTCTGCGCGCTGAGATCGCTGGCGAGCCTGGAGACATGGTCCGGGTCGGCGGACGCGGACGCGCTGACGACCGAGGCGCTGATCCTGGGTCAGGCCCTCGACGTCGATACCAAAGAGCTCATGAGCTTGTTCCTCAGCCGGGCTGGCTATCTCGTGACACACGACCGGCGGCCCGAGGCAATCGCCTACCTGCGCGAGAACGTCCGGCTTGCCACTCAGGCCGGGGACAGCCTGGAACTGGGCCGTGCGCTGCTCAACCTGGCTGACGCAGAGGTGAGCACCGACCCGGCGGCCGCCGCCGGCAACGCCGAGACCGCGGCCGGCCATGCCCGCCGGGCCGGTGCCCGCCGGCATCTGGCCGTCGCCAAAGCCAACGTCGTGCAGGCGCTGCTGATGCTCGGCGACTGGGACACAGCCGGGACTGAGCTGGGCAAGGCTGCGGACGACGACGGCCTGGCCAGTTCTGAATGCATCGTGATCCACCAGGGGCTTCTTGCCGCCCTGCGCGGCGACGCCAGAGCAGCCCAGGCGAGCCTGGCCGCACTGCCAGACATGGGGGCGAGCGAGGACGCGCAGGACAAGGCGAATCTCAGCCTCGTGGGTGCGTTCACGGCCGTGGCGTGCGGCCAGTACGGCCAGGCCCTGCAGTACGCGCGCGACGCGCTGTCGTTCGCCGACGCGCTCGGCATGGCCGCCGACCAGATCCGGTGGGCGTGGCCGCTCGCGGCCCGGACAGCACTCGACATCGGCGACACCACCACCGCGACGGACCTGCTCGGCATGCTCGACTCCCGCCGCCCCGGCCAGCTTTCCCGGCTGCTGTGGGCCGAGCGAGACCTCGCGCGCGCTCGCCTTGCCGCGAGCGAAGGTGCGCAGACGGCTCGCGAGTCGTTCACTGTCGCCATCCGCGGTCTGCGGGAACACGGCACGCCCTACCACCTCGCGCATGGCCTGCTCGACAGCGCGCAGCACCTCCTCGTGACGGGCGAGCCTGATGCCGCAGCCGAGGCGGTCGATGAGGCCAGGGACATCGCCAGGAAGCTGCGCTGCCAGCCGCTGCTTGACCGGATCGAGTCAGCGAGTCACCCGGCACCGCGCGCCCGTGTCTAGTGCTGCCGGCCGGGCGTCACCGGAGCGCTGCGGCGAGCTCCTGACCTGGCCCCGCCCACCAGCGACGACGGCGATCGAACCGCTCCGCGCCGCCCATCGCGTTCCACATGCCGGTGAAGTTCGGATCCCCGGCTTCGACGCGGCGGCGCACGAATTCGCCGCCGCGGGCGATGACCCCGGCCAGGATCTCCGCGAGCTGCAGACGGTCACCGGCTTCCAGGCCATATGAATCCGCGAGCAGCCGGAGCCGGGCAGGCTTGTCCGCAGGCTGCCAGCCAAGGCGGGCTGCGCTGGTGTCGTCGTCCACCGGGACACAAAGGAGCGCGCACCGCGCGACGTCATAGAGCGGCCGGCCCGGCGCGGCGAAGTCGAAGTCCAGCAGGGCGGCCGCCACGCCACGGCGGAATACCACATTTTCCAGGCACACGTCGTTGTGACAGATCATCTCGCCGCCGACCGGATCGGCCAGCTCAGAGCTCCAGTCCGACCCTGACGGGCTGAAGCTTGCCGACGCGCGATGAAACCGGCGCATGAGCGCCCCCACCGAAGCCAGCGCCTCGTCGGCCTGAGCCCACTGCGGGTAGGGGGGCAGCGGCACGTCACCGTCGAGATAAACAAAGCGCTCACGACCGTCGCGCGCTATCCCGGCAGGCAGCGGCGCGCCGTCGAACCCTGCCTTTCGCAGCGACGTCAGGAAAGGGCGGATCGAGCTCGCATGGGTCCCGCGCGGCCGGAGAACGTAGTCGCCAGACCGGGTCACGCGCCCGGCATTCGCAATACCCCCCGCCAGCTGCTGCTCGTCCTCGTCCACAACAGTGCCGTCCTCGCTTGTGAGCTCGCGCATGGCCGCCATGCCTGACGAGGTCAGCAGGGCCGCGCTCCGGCACCTCGGCACAGCTGACGCATTGCTGCCAGGCCTCATCGCGGGCCTGTACGTTACCGGCTCGGTGGCGCTCGGTGACCACCAGTCCGGCCGCAGTGACATCGACTTCATGGCGTTCACGTCCCGGCCGCTCTCGGCAGCTGATCTGGAAGTTCTGGCCGGCCTGCAACTCAGGGACGGTGGCCTGGTGCACTCTCGGCCCGCCGCGTCTGCACTACACGCTGGAAACGGGCGACATCACCTCGAAATCCGGCGCCGGCTATATCAGGTCATGACGGCCGAGGTCGCTGCCCTGCCTGCGGCCGAACAGGACCCGGTGCCAGAATCGCCGCGTCCGCAGCAAGAACAGCCACTCCCGCGGCGTCAGCCGCCGGACCGGATTGTGAATGCACAGGTCGTCGTCTCCCGGCAGCAGGCAGACCCCGGAGCAGTCGCCCATGCAGTGCCGGCAATGGCGGACCGGTGGCAACAGGCATCCTCCGTGACGGTTCGAGCCTCACCTGCCGCACCTCCTCGTCGGCACCGGCCGGTGGCTCTTGCCGTTTCCAAACTAGACGTCGGGGTGCGCGAACGCGAGTGAACTCGGCTGACGCCAGGGGCGGATATCGTCGGGTTTATGACCGACGACGACGTGAAACGTGTGCTTGATCGCTTCACCAGGGATGCCGGCCGGGTGCTGCCGCTCGCCGCACTGTGGGCACACGGATCGCTGGCCCTGGGCGATTTCGTTCCCGGCCGCAGCGACCTGGACCTGGTGGCGCTGATTGCCGCCCCGGCCGGTGACGCTGCCCGTCCCGCGCTGCAGCGCGTTCATGAGGCCCTGATCAGCGACGAGCCGCTGGCGGCCGGCCTGCACTGCACCTATGTCGTCAGCGGCGAGCAGGCTGATCCGAGCCGGCGCCACCTGACCTGGGCGCACGCCGAGTTGTTCGAGCGGCGGGTGTCGCCGGTCACGCGGCGGGAGCTGCTTGTTGGCGGGCTCTGCCTGGTCGGCCCGCCGCCAGCCACCGTGATTCCCGCCGTCACCGACGCCGAACTGGCCGACTATGTCCGCGCCGACCTGCGGGATTTCTATTATCCCCAGACCGGGAGAGCAGACCTGTGGCTCAGGGACATCTGGGTCGACCTCGGAATGCTGACGCTCGCCAGGGCAGAAGTGACCCTGCGCGAGGGTCGGCTGATCACCAAACGAGAGGCGCTCGACGTCCTTGCCCGGATGGGCGCGCCGGCCGACGTCGTTGCCGACATTCGCAGCCGCCGATACGGGGGCGCAGCGGTCACCTCCGACGAATGGCTTTCCAGGAGGGGCGATCTGGCCAGGACGTTCGTCAGGCTCGGCATTGAACGGACACTCGCGCGCTGACCCCTGTCGGCGATCTCAATACACTCCGTGTTCATGTCAGCCCTGACTGAGATCGCTGCCGGCGTGTATGTCGCGACCAGCGAGTTCGCGCTCACCAATACCGTCGTGGTCGCGGGCACGGACGGCGCCTGCCTCGTCATCGACCCTGGCGTCACGGTCGCCGAGATGGCCGCGCTCGCTGACGAGATCGCCGCGAGAGGGCTCCGGGTATCGACGGCGTGGTCGACTCACCCGCACTGGGATCACGTGCTATGGCATGCCGCGCTCGGCGCCACGCCGCGCTTCGCGGCGCCGGCGGCAGTTCATGTCGCCGAAACCGAGCGCGACGCGATGATGGCGGGTGCGGAACAGTCCGCGCCCGGCCACGACCTCGCGTTGTGCGGCCAGCTCACGCCACTGGCCGGTGACGCCATCGACTGGGCGGGGCCCGCGGCCCGGCTGATCGTGCACGACGGGCATGCGCCAGGACACGGTGCCGTGTTCTTTCCTGGCACGGGCGTGATCGCCGTCGGTGACATGTGCTCTGACGTCGAGATCCCGCTGCTTGACACTGACGGCGCCGACCCCCTGGGCGACTATCGCACCGGCCTGGCCCGGCTGGCGGCCGTCCCCGGCGTCCGCACGGTCGTGCCGGGCCACGGTCACGTTGGCGACGGCGACGAGTTCCGGCGCCGGATCGCAACTGACACGGCGTACCTTGATCAGCTCGGCCTCGGCCAGCCTTTCGGCGACGCGCGCATCGGCCAGGACTGGATGCGCGTCTGTCACGACGAACAGCTGCGCTACTGCCAGCGTTAGCGTCCTGGCTGCCGGGCGCTACGCGGTCAGCACTTGATTTTCCGTCCTGCGATCGCGCCGATGTCCTCGAAGAACGCCAATGCCTCGGCCGTATGGCTGCTGCTGTTCAGCCAGTATCCGATCAGCATCTCCTTCGTCGCGAAGTAGGAGTGAATGATGTCGCAGACAGGGACACCCTGCCCGACAGGGTCGGTGGCGAGGCCACCCATGATGCGTGCGTGCTTCGCCGCGGCGTGAATGGCTTTGACGGCCTCGGTGATGTACTTCCGGTACGCGGCAGCATTCTCTACCCGGCCCTGGTACTGCAGCTCAGTGACCTCACTGGTGCCGTATTTCACGGCGGGGTTGTCCTTCGGATAGTCGGCACAGGTCACCCACTGGACTGGGATCGGCTTCCCGTACGCTTTGGCGAACGCTTTCGCTTCACCGGAGTCGCATAACAGGACCATACGCTCGTATCCGGCTGTCGTGCAGGCCAGGCAGACGGCCCGTCTCGAGGCGCAGCCTGTCACGCGTGGCCAGTGCCAAGCAGAGCTGTCACGGGCACGGCCAGGTTGCCGTCAGCGGTGCTGAACTCGCGGCTGAGGTATTCGAATCGGTCCCGGACCCGGTCAAGGACGTGAGCTGAGTGCTGCGCTCTGAATTCGCGCATCCACGACACGCCTGAGGCAACGTCCCACCAGTCCGCCTCCGGCACCACGAACTTCCAGCCGATTGACCGGCAGGCCGCTTGGTGAAGACCTGCCGCCTGAACGAGTTCGCGAAGGCCGAGCTCAGTCCGCGGGAACTCGTCCTGCGGGGCGAGCCGTCTGGTACGCCGCTCGGAACCGCAGTCACGGACCGCACGAGTCAGAAGTGCAACTCCGGACGATGGCGGCTGGGGCCAGACGGTAACAGCCACCTGTCCGCCCAGTGCCGTCACCCGGCCCAGCTCAGCCAGCGCTGAGCGCGGTCGGCCGACGTGATTGATGACGAAGTTTGCAAGTACCGCGTCGAACTCAGCGTCATGGAACGGCAGCGCAGGCAAAGCGGCTTCGATGAACCTCACGCCAGGGACGAGAGCAGCAGCCGTTGCCACCATGGCAGGGTCCGCATCGACGGCGGTGACATCCGCTCCGAGCAACGCAGCGGCTGCGGCTACCGTGCCCGTGCCGGTTCCGACGTCAAGCACCCGCAGACCTGGCCGGACGCGAGCTGACTCGGTCAGGTAAGGCACCGCCCCGGCGCAAACGCGGCCGTAGCTATGCCCGTAGGAGTCAGCGAGCCCGGACCAGTTTCGCCGTTCCTGAGCGTCGAACTCGGTGACTGAAATCGAGGTCTACCGTCTGCTAGCCGTGATGGCCCGCGCGCTGTGCTGCTGATCCCAGAGGGAATGAGGCGAGGGTTCCCCACCGTCCGCCTGGCGACAGCTCACCGACGAGCGTCACCGCGGTGGCCCGGCCAAGGACGGGCAGGTCCGGGACTATCTGCTGCTCCGCGCGGCGCATCGCGTCGGGGGGACTGTCAATGCCGACAGTGAGGTGCGGTACGACCTCATCGAACCGGCCGCCAAACGGCGGGAAGTCCGGGAACTCGGCAAAGACATCGGAGGTCAGGTGAGAAAACGGCGCTGGATCCTCAGGTCCGAGCCAGACGACTGCTGTCCCGAACCAGCCCACCCGGTCCAGACGCAAGTCGAACGCCTGCACGCCGGCGAACACCCTCCCGAGCCGCGCCTGCTCGTCCGCTCCTATCGCGTTGCCAGGCATGAATGGCGCGAGGACGGTGACGTGCGCCGGAATGCCAAGCCTGGCGTTGGCGTCGAGTTCGAGACGGTGCCGGCCGACAACCGGCTCGGCAGCTGGAACCTCCACGATCAGCGCGGTCTCGAGCCCGTCCATCGCGGCAGCATACCCTGACTGACGGATTCGCCCGTTTTGCGGTCAGCCCAGTTATCAGCCAGCGGAGGAACTGCCTGCCTACGCGTCGCGACGCACCAGGACCAGCCTGTCCTCCGGGTTTCAGGCGGGCTGATACGCCATGCTTGCGAGAGTACGGATCGCTCGCGCGCAGCGTCGGGCCCCGGTCTGCTGATTCTGCCGGTGGCCATGTCGTCCGAACGTCGCACCCACCTGCCCTGCTGGGCCTACTGGGCCTCGACAGTGGTGCTGCCTTCGAGGTCATCGAGCAGCACCGAAATGGCATGCCGGACCACGGCCACCCGGTTCAGCGCCCGTCCGTGCAGCTGTTCCGGATAGCTCCACTCCACGGTCGCGCCCTGAAAGGGGTGGCGCTCCGGAGACATCGGCGGGTCCCCGGTCCAGGGTCTGGGGAACAAGCGGACGGTCACCTCGATGATCGGGTCACCTGCGGGGACGCCCTCGCGTGATCTGCCTTCTCGCCGGTCGCTCGTCACGTACGGATTCTCTCGCGACCGGCGGATGTTAGCGTCCGTCGTTCGTTCAGCGGCCACCGATGGCTCGGTTAGCTGAGGGCTCCGGTGATGTGCAGGCCCACGGTAGCTGCGGTGAGCTGGGCTGGGATGAGCATCAGGCCAATGGTGCTGAATTGCCAGGCGCTGAGCTGGAGCCTGCTGTCACGGACGATCCGCCGGGTGATCAGGGTCGCAACTGATCCGGTGACCAGGAGATCCGGCCCGATGGTCGTGGCGAGGATGGCTGCCCACAGTCCCTGGGCTCCGTGAGGGACGATAGTGGCGGCGGCGGGCAGGTTGTTCACCACGGCGGCCAGCAGGGCTCCGGCGGTGAGCTGGCCGGTGAAGCCGCCAGGAAGCGTGAGGCCGCCCAGCAGCGCCCGGATGGCGGCCGCGAGCAGGAACATCGGTATCAGGTCGGATACCGCGCGCGCCGACGGTCCGCCGTCAGCCGGGCCGGCTGGAACCGAGGACGTCCTGGCCGAAGCGGCCCACCAGGCTAGCGGTGCGATCGTTGCAGCGGTCACGAGGATCCACGGCAGCCATGAATCGGCTGCATATGCCGACGTCGAGAGATGCAGGTGGCTCATCAAGAGCAGGTTGGTGATGTTGGATGTCGGCAGCAGGAAAGAGCTTGCGTTGGCGGTGATGGCGACGGCCACGGCCAGCCGTTCGGCTGACATGCGCTGGCGGTGGGCGGCTCCCAGCGCAACCGGCGTGGCTACCACGACTGCGACGTCGAGGTTGACGAGCGCGCTGAGCAGCGCCGTGAAGGCGAGGGTGGCGGCTACGGCGACGACCGGGGTGCTGCGAGCCGGGATGAGCGCGCGGGCAAGCAGTGCGAACGCGCCAAGCCGTCCGGCCAGTGCCGAGGCGAGGATAATCACGGCCAGGGTCGCGAACGGGCCGGCAGTGGCTGCCGCGGCAGTCGCTGCGGTGTGCGGTACCAGCGTGGTCGCGATGATCGCCAGGACGATGCCGACGATCCAGATGGTCACGCGGAGAGGGTCGTGGGATGACGTGATGTTGTCAGATTCACTACGGTTCTTGGACGAGCTGAGCAGTGCGCTTCCTCCTGAGTGCTGTGGGATTTGGCTTGATCTGGCCAGGCCTACGCCGCAACGACTAAAAGTAGATGTTACATGATTATGTCAGATCCAGAGTCGTCAGGGGACGAGAGCCTGGTGGCGATCCCCAGGCTTGCCGAGCAGGTCGGTGTCACCCCGAGAGTGCTGCGCTACTGGGAAGAGCAGGGCCTGATCAGCCCGACCCGCGAGCATGGGAAGCTGCGCTACTCGCCGCGCGACCTGGCCATCGCCAGGCTGATCCGCACGGTCCTGACCGCAGGGGTGGGCGTCGAAGGTGTCCGGATGCTCAAGCGCGTGGCTCAGCGCGACATCCGGAACAGCTCCGCTGACCACGATGAGGCCGCGCTGGCCGAAGCTGCGCTGCGGATCCTGTACCAGCGCAAGGCATTCCGCGAAGAGACCGGAATGGACGAGGAACACTACCCGCAGGGGAGGCCGGCACCACCACCGCCACCGCACCACGGCCCGCCACACGGACCCGGGCATCCCAAGCACCCGAAGCCGGGCCGTGAAGGCCAGTCGTAGCGCTATGAGACACCCTCTGTCAACCTTCGGGTCCGAGGTGTCTTGTGCCTCCGCCGCGTCGCTGCAGCGGGGTGCGTTCGCGGACTGCGGCTTTGCGGCGGCGGTAGGCCGCTTGCCGGCACGCGGCGTAGCAGAAGCGCTGCGGGGAGCCGCTGCGGGGGGTGGCGAACAGGCCCTCGATGGCGGCGTCCGCAGGCGGCGCAGGTGAAGCCGTGGCGGGCGGGCTCGCCCGAAGCGTAACGCATTGGGGTTCAGGCGGCGCTGGTGCGCGGCGGCCGGGTGCGGGCGCGGTTGGCGGCGTGGACCGCTTCGTCGTAGCAGACGTTTTTGTGCAGGCAGTGCCACAGGACTTCGAGCCAGCGGTTGCCCAGGGTGCGCAGCGGGGCGTGGTGGGTCTGGCCGGCGGCGATCTTGAGGTCGTAGAACTGCCGGGCCCGGGCCGAGCGGGTCAGGCTGCAGAACGCCCATTGCTGGGCGGCTTCGCCAAGGTGCCGGTTGTAGGCCAGGCGGCGGGCGATGGTGAACTCGCTCCGCCCGGATCGCCTGGTGACGGGGGCGCGGCCTCCGTAGCATTGCAGGGCGTTCGGCGTGGCGTACTGCTCGAAGTGCTCGCCGATCTCGCCGGCGACCTGGGCGGCGAGACGATCACCCAGGCCAGGCATGCTCAGGTAGATCTCACCGCCCAGGAACGCCTTCCCCGGATCGGGGTCCTTCGGGGTCTTGTCCCGCCCGTAGCGGGGCGCGCCGAGCAGCAGCTCCCATCCGCCGCTCCCATTCCCGCCGCTAGGCGCGGATGGCCAGCAGCTGGGCGGCAGCCAGGCGGATCGAGCCGGCCTTGGCCCGGGCCAGCTCGCCCGCCGACGGCCAGCGCTCGATCAGCTTCAGGAACACCGCCGAGCCCAGATCGCCGGCGGCGATGTCGATCGCGGCCGGGAACACCGCCAGCAGGTCGGCGCGCAGCCGGTTGCCGATCCGCCGCTCGTCCCGGGCGGCCCGCTCGTCATCACGGGCGATCGCGCGCAACTCGGCGCCGGTCTGGCCGTGCGGGATCAGCCTGCGCAGGTCCAGGTAGGCATCCAGGGCCAGCAGGCAGCAGATCCGGGCGTCCTCCGCGTCGTCTTTCTTCTTCGCCGGTCCCCGGCGGCGGGCCACCAGGTCCGGGTTCACCGGCAGCACCGTGAACCCCGCATCCACCAGCGCCTCCACCAGCAGGCCGTGCCGGGTCTCCAGCACTACCCGCACCTGGGCCGGATCGGGTTCCAGCTCCAGGCACCGGGCAATCAGCCGGCCCACCCCGGCCGGGCTGTGCTCGATCCGGAACTGCCCGATCACCCCCTCACCCGGCCGGCCCAGCGCTACGTCGTGGAACGACTCGGCCCAGTCAATGCCCACTCCCAGCACGCATGCTCCTCTCGCCGCAACCAGTCAGGGACGGTGGAGGCACAGCGCCGTGCTGATAGACCAGTCCTCACAGGACAACACCCTCGCGGGCCTCAGGCCTCCGCCGGTCACCCCCGGGGACGCCGTCTCATGTCAGTCCTCAAAGGACAAGCGCGCGAAGCGTTCCCCGGGAGTGCCCGATGACGAAAGAAGGTAGTGCTATCAGCGCGCCAGTGTGCCGGGTGCGTGTCGATTCAGCGGTGACGACTTCGTAGCGGCAGTGTGAGCCCGGCCAGAGACACCTGGCTCTCCGGTTGACTAACGGGAAGGCACTATGAAGCTGGTTCTGACTTCTGCCGGCATCAAGAACGCGAGCATCCACAACGCGCTCGTCGACCTGCTGGGCAAGCCGATTGCCGAGTGCAGCGCCCTCTGCATTCCTGCCGCGTCGTACGGGCACCCCGAGGGCGG
>Ga0335075_10004398_pt1 | contig 22066 bp, 10 predicted proteins | sample Lox_Sample_24_FD_206723 | JGI IMG/M metagenome (GOLD analysis project Ga0335075, IMG submission 206723) | Soil microbial communities from Loxahatchee National Wildlife Refuge, Florida, United States - Lox_Sample_2.4 | ecosystem: Environmental > Terrestrial > Soil > Wetlands | place: USA...
ATCTACCTGATCATCGACGGGAGGATCAAGGAGGAATGGAACACCCTGGAGAACATGGAGCTGATGCATCAGCTTGGAGTCGTCTCGCCACCCCAGTTGTGACAAATCGACGGCTGAAAAAGCGTTGTTCTTCCGCTGAAAATGCTATTTCGCTGACCTTCACAGCGAATTGTTGGCGGCCGGCGCTCGGGAAGGAACAGCCCGTCAGGAGCCTGCTGCGGGAGGCGGTGGGGATTGGCGAGAAGTGTTGAACCAATGGATCGCGTCGGCTCTGCCGCTCTTCGCCGGTATCCCTTCGGACAACGAGCGCCAAGCCAATCAAGCCCAAGCAGCATCTCCCCGGAATGACTCGCGGAAATCAACGCGCTCCCTTCGCTCACGGAGAGAAATCTGTTGATGCGTATCGAAAAGAATAAGCACGAATCGTTTTGATTCCTCGTTCATCCTTCCGACGCGGCCAGCGCCAGGGCCATGCGGCAGCCTTTCAAAAACAACGGCACATCCACGTACTCGTCGATGGTGTGGATGTTGTTTTGCCCCGCGCCGAACGTGATGGTGGGAATGCCGTGGCGCACCAACCAGTTGGCGTCGAGTCCACCGTTGCCGATGCGCAGCGAGGGTTGCAAACCGGCGCGCACGGCAGCGGCCTGGGCGTGCCGCACCACGGCAGCATCGTCCTTCAAACGGAACGGATGATAATCAAGCCGGGACGTGAATTTGACCTTGGCCTTGCGGCCCTTGTCGTTGGTGATCTTCTCGGCGGCGCTGGCGAAGGCGGCGCGGTAGGCGCGGGTGATCGCCTTGGCGAAACGGGCATCGTGGCTGCGCGATTCGCCGTGAATGTGGACAAAATCGGTGACGACGTTGGTGGCCTCGCCGGCGCTCTTGCCGTCGCGTCCGGCGAAACGGCCGACGTTCGACGTGCCGTCGCCGTCGGGCTGGTGGACCTTGCCGAACCAGCCGCCCTGCTGGATCTCCGCCAGGGCCAGCGCCGCCACCATCGTCGCCGAGATACCCTGCTCCGGATGCACGCCGGCATGGGCGGCGCGGCCGGTAATCTCGACTTCCCAGCGCTCCGCGCCGACGGCGCCGACGGTCAGCTCCCCAGGAGAGCGGCCATCGACGTTGAAGCCCATGACGGGACCGCCGAGGTCGGCGGGATCGAGATAGCGAGCACCGAACAGGCCGCTCTCCTCGCGCACCGTAAACAGCAGAGTCAGCGGCGGATGAGGCAGGTTGTTTCGCAGCAGCGTCGCTGCCAGCGTCACCAGGCAGGCAACGCCGGTGCGGTCGTCGCCGCCGAGCGCGGTGTTCCCGCGCGAGAGGATACGGTCTCGGCCGTGCTCCGGAACGACGCCGGCACACAGCGGCACGGTATCGAGATGGGCGGAAAACAACAGTCGCGGTCCCGGCCGCGTGCCTGGTAGATGGACAATCAGATTGCCGGTTTGCGTGGGCAACGGGATGCGCTGGTGGGCATGGTCGTGGCGAATCGCGCGGCGCAGCACGCCGACGAGCTCCAGCTCGCGGGCCACGGCGCGCGCGATGGCTTTTTCCTGTCCAGTGACGCCCTCGACGGCCAGGAAACGAAACAGGCGGTCGATGGCCGCATTTTCGTCGAACGAAAGATCGGTATCAGATATCAAGTGTACCTCCAAAATATCTAATTGCCGCTTGCGGCTTGGCGCGGGATGCCCGCGCCAAGCCGCAAGTGGCGAACGCGGCTTGCCAAGCCTCCACCACGGTTTATAATACGAACCCATGTGTAGCCTAATCCCGCGCCATTCGTGGGAACGGGGGAACCAACGGGTCGGTTGGAGCTGGCCTTGGGGCTTAGGTTCCTCGTGGTCGGAGTGGTCGGTTAACCGCGGTCTTGTGACCGTGGACCCATTGAAGCAAGCCCTGCCCGACAGCTAACCTCGTCGGCGAGCCGGCGCTTCGCGCTCCGGCCAGATTTGAAAGGGCACACCCGTCTAGCGGTCCCGGCGAGGACGCCCTCGATTATGCAGACCGCGCTTCGAGATCTTATTCCATGACTACTCCCCCGGACGGTCTTCCGCCCCCCGGAGGTTCAGAAAACTCAACCGGCACCCTGGCACGCCGTCTGATACGACCGGCGCAGATCATTATCGTCAGCAGCGTGATGTTCAGCTTCATCAGCTACTGGCGAACCGCCGCCGTCGTCCTCTGCGACCTGGCCAGCACCTCCTACTACATCGGCGGCATCGTCGAGCAATCGATCGGCTCGGCGGCGCCGTGGTTCATTCTCGCCGTCATGTGCTTCAGCTACGCCGTGCGCTCGGTGTACATCGAAAGCTGCACCCTCTTCGTGCGGGGCGGCGTCTATCGCGTCGTCCGCGAGGCGCTGGGCAAGCTCATGGCCAAGCTCGCGGTCTCGTCGCTGATGTTCGATTACATTCTGACCGGGCCGATCAGTGCCGTTTCCGGCGGACAGTATTTCATGGGCCTGCTTCTCGATGTCATCGCCCTGGGCTTCCAGGTGCAAATCGACGAGAACACCCGCGACCTGTGGAAGCGGCTCGGCTCCGTGCTGTTGGCCACCGCTGTTACCGTGTATTTCTTCCGCAAAAACATCATCGGCATCCACGAATCCAGCGACAAAGCCCTGAAAATCATGATTGTCACCACGATCATGGGCGCGGTGATGCTGGCGTGGTGCGGCGTGACGCTGGCCGTCAACGGCGTCGCCAGGGACAGCAACGGCGTAGCCAACACGATCAGCCCAACGCCGGACTTCCACCCGCACCTCAACCCGACCACCAAGGAATATGAAGACCCAACCGGGTTTCTCAAACACACGACCGCCGCCCAGCAGCTGCGCGATCTGTCCGGCCATCCATTCGGAGACTGGCTGGGCCTGATCGGCATGTTCGGCATCTTTATCGCCTTCGGACATTCGATCCTGGCGATGTCGGGCGAGGAAACGCTGGCGCAGGTTTATCGCGAGGTCGAGTCGCCGAAGCTGCCCAACTTCAAGAAGGCCGCCTTCATCGTCTTTCTTTACAGCCTGGTGCTGACTGCCGGTATCAGCTTCCTGGCCGTGTTGCTGATTCCCGCCGACATGCGTATGCGCGATTACTCGGACAACCTGATCGGCGGTCTGGCCATGAATGTCGTCGGCCCATTGTGGGCGCGGCTGCTGCTCAACGGCTTCGTGGTCGTCGTCGGCGCCCTTATCCTGTCCGGGGCCGTCAACACGGCGATCATCGGCTCCAACGGCGTACTCAATCGCGTGGCCGAGGACGGCGTCATGCCGGAGTGGTTCCTCAAGCCGCATCCGCACTACGGCACGACGTATCGCCTCCTCTGGCTGATCTTCCTGCTCCAGATCTTCACGATCTGGGCCAGCCGCGGCGACGTGCTGCTCCTGGGCGAGGCGTATGCCTTCGGCGTCGTCTGGAGCTTCGTTTTTCAGGCGCTGTCGATGGTGGTGCTGCGCTTCAAAGACCCGCGGCCGCGCGAGGCCAAGGTGCCGATCAATATCCGCGTCGGCCCCTACGAGGTGCCGATCGGGCTGATACTGATCCTCATCATTCTGCTGATCTCGGCGTTCTGCAACCTGTTGACCAAGGAAGTAGCCACCATCGGCGGATTGATCTTCACCGCCGTCTTTTTCACCATGTTCTACATCTCGGAGCGCTATCACGAAAAGCAACGCGCCGGCAAGGAACATGAGCACGTCGAGCAGTTCAACCAACAAACGACCGGCGAAGTGACGGTGGCGAGCCTTGGCCTGACGCGCATGTATCGCAAGCTGGTGGCCATCCGCTCGCCGTATAACCTTTTCATGCTGGAAAAAGCGCTGGCCGAGGCCGATCCGGAGACGACCAGCATCGTCGTCATGACCGCCAAGCTGCTGCCGCCCGGCGGCGCGGTGGACGAGCGGCCAGACCTGGATACCTACGATCAACAATTGATGACGGCCGTGGTGCAGCTGGCCGAGAAGGCCGGTAAACAGGTCAAGCCGCTCATCGTGCCGACCAACAATCCGCTGCATGCCGTGCTGACGACGGCCAAGGACATCCAGGCCCACGAGGTCATCATGGGCGCGTCCAACCGTTATACCGCCGACGATCAGCTCGACCAGATCGCCTTTTACTGGATCAACCTGCACGGCGGCGAACAGGCGCCGTTGACGGTGCGCATCCTCAGCCGCGACCGCGATATCTACCTCGACCTGGCGGGGGGCAATCGGATCCCCAAGATCAGCGAGCGCAAGGCGCGTTCGGTGGCCGAGCTGCGCGCCGCCGGCGTCGGCGTCGATCGCGTGCTGCTCATTCACGACGGCAGCCCATCCAGCAGCGACCTGTATCACGGCGTGTTGACCATGCTCGATCCGGAAGTGGTGCTGGGCATCGTGCCGATGGTGCCGCCCGGCGTCGAGCCGCTCAACGGACACAGCGTCGTCCACCAGGATGAGGAGCGAGCGGAGCAGATCGGCCGCCCACTCCAGATGATCCAGCTGGCCGAGCCGAGCGGACCCGCCATCGTCGAGCGCGCGCGGAAGGACCAGTACGACCTGATTATCGTGCCGCTGTCCGCGGAGGCGCCGGCCGACCCGCTCGGCACCCTTGATGAGCGCAGCGATTACATTATCCGCCACGCTCACTGCCGCGTCTTCCTGGCCGCCGTCCCCGTCATCCCAACGGAAGTCGTCGATCAGACGCCGAGCGGCGCGTAGGCAGGTAACGGCGTGTCCAGGAATACGCTCAGTTAGCCACGACGTTTATCGTTTCGCGCGAAACGTAAACGCGCACCGCTGCGCGTCGCGGCTAACCGAAAACCTTCTCCGAATTCCGAAGGGTACGCACCGTATCCTCCAATCGATTCAGCACCTCTTCGGTATCCGCCAGCGTCATCGCGGCGCAGAAGCCGTGATGGCAGGCGGCGCCGCCGTAATCGTGGAAGTAGACGCCATGCCGTGCCGCGGCGGCGATGAAACGCAACATCTGCTCGCGCTGATGCCGCACCGCGTCGCGGTAGCTGCGGACCGGCTCCATCACGCCGAAATAGATGCCGAAACGCGCTCCCAGCCCCTGCACGCGCGCCGGCACCGCCTGACGCGCGAAGATCTCATTCAATCCCGTGTACAGCCGCGCGGCGACGGCGTGGATAAGCTCGTAAAAGCCCGGCTGACGATAGGCTGTCACCGCGGCTAGGGCGGCGGCGACGGGGACGAGATGGCCGTTGTAGGTGCCGCTGTGCTGGCAATCGCCCTGCGGCATCAGCCGTGACATGATGTCGGCGCGGCCGCCGAAAACACTGAGCGGAAAACCGCCGCCGACCGCCTTGCCCAGCGTGCATAAATCGGGAGTGACGCCGAGATATTCCTGAGCGCCGCCGGGCGCCATGCGGAACGCGCTGAGCACTTCATCGAAAATCAGCAGCACCCCATGCTCACGCGTGAGACGGCGCAGGGCGCTCAAAAACTCCGGCGTGGGTACGATGCAGCCGGCGTTGTAGTAGATCGGCTCACAAATGACGGCGGCCAGCTCCGAGGCATGCCGCGCGAAGGCGGCTTCCAGCAGGTCGGGACGGTTGTACGGGACGACGACGACATTTTGATCGAGTCCGCCGGGCAGACCGGCGGAGCCGGGATAAAGCGCCGGCGCTTCCTCCGGACCCAGACCATCGGCGGGCGTGCCGATGGCGTACATCACCTGATCGTGATAACCGTGGAAGTTGCCCTCGAATTTCAGCAGTTTAGAGCGGCCGGTGTACGCCCGCGCCAGCCGCAGACAGTGCATGGTCGCTTCCGTACCGGAGCCGGTGAAGCGCACACGCTCGCAGCAGGGCACCGTCTCACACAAAAGCTGTGCCAGCTGCGTGTGTAGCTCATTCTCGTAGGAGCAGGGAGCGCCGCGTGCCAGCACGCGCTCGACGGCGTGGCGCACGCGCATGTCGCCGTGGCCCAGCAGTGTCGCTCCGTGACTGCAACACAGATCGATGTATTCGCGACCATCCATGTCCCAAATACGGCAGCCGTCAGCGCGATCGACGAGCATCGGCCGGCCCAGGGCGCGGTTGAGCCGCGTCGAGGCGCTGACGCCTCCCGCCAAATAGTTGCAGGCTTGCTGATATTGCTCCAGGACACGGCTCATGAGACCTCCGGCACAATCGTTGTTTGCTATAATCCCCAAAGCTTTTCTCTTGATGCTAAGGTATATTCATGCCGGAAATCTACGTCAGCACCGACATCGAAACCGATGGTCCGATCCCTGGCCCGCACTCGATGCTCAGCTTCGCTTCGGCCGCGTACCGGGCCGACAAGACGCTCGTCCGCACCTTCAGCGCCAACCTGCACACGCTGCCGGACGCGGAGGGACATCCGCAGACGATGGCCTGGTGGCGGACGAAGCCGGAGGCGTGGGCGGCGGCACGCCGCGATTTGCAGGAGCCGGCCGAGGCCATGCCGGCCTACGTCGCCTGGCTCAAGGCGCTGCCGGGAACGCCGGTCTTCGTCGCCTATCCCGCCGGCTTCGATTTCCTCTTCGTCTACTGGTATCTGATCCGCTTTGCCGGCGAGAGTCCGTTTTCGTTCTCCGCGCTCGACATCAAGAGCTATGCGATGGCCATGTTGCGGACGGAATATCGCCAGTCGGTCAAACGCAACATGCCGCGGCGCTGGTTCGATCCGTTGCCGCACACGCACTGCGCCCTCGACGACGCCATCGAACAGGGGGCGCTATTCTGCAACATGCTCGCCGAGAACCTGCGACGGACGTAACCCCCTGTCCTACGGGATCAGAATCATACAAAGAACGTGTCTTTCGTTCCCGCGCTCCCCTCCGCGTGGAGACACAAGCGACAAGCTCCTCGTTCCCAAGCGGAGCTTGGGAACGCGGGGGGATCGTTTCGGGAACCCATATCCACTTAGCCGCTCTGTCAGGAAAGGATGCAGTATGAACCAGCGAACCGCGTCTTCCGAGCCGACATCGCCGTCGCGCACCGCCCGCGGCGATGGGACCGCCTCGGCTTTGGGCCGAGCCAAGGGACAACGTCTGTCTCCGGAGCTGCTGCGGAAGATGGACGCCTACTGGCGCGCGGCGAATTATCTGTCGGTCGGGCAGATCTACCTGTTCGACAATCCGCTCCTGAAGCAGCCGTTGCGGATTGAGCACGTCAAGCCGCGGCTGCTCGGCCACTGGGGCACCACGCCCGGCCTGAACTTTATTTACGTCCACCTCAACCGGGTCATCAAGGAGTACGACCTGGACATGATCTACGTCACCGGTCCCGGACACGGCGGACCGGGCATGGTGGCCAACGCCTACCTGGAGGGCACCTACACCGAGGTCTATCCGCGGATCTCGCAGGACGAGGAGGGGCTAAAGCGGCTGTTCACGCAGTTCTCGTTCCCCGGCGGCATTCCCAGTCACGTCGCCCCGGAGACGCCCGGCTCGATCCACGAGGGCGGCGAGCTGGGCTACGCCCTGTCGCACGCCTACGGCGCTGCCTTCGACAATCCGGATCTCATCGTCGCCTGCATCGTCGGCGACGGCGAGGCCGAGACGGGACCGCTGGCAACGAGCTGGCACAGCAACAAGTTTCTCAATCCCGTTCGCGACGGAGTCGTGTTGCCGATCCTGCACCTCAACGGTTACAAGATCGCCAATCCGACTGTGCTGGCGCGAATCAGCCACGAAGAGCTGGACGCGCTGATGCGAGGCTACGGCTACACGCCGTACTTCGTCGAGGGCGACGATCCGAACAGCATGCACCAGCTCATGGCCGAAACCCTCGACACCATCGTCGGCGAGATCAGGAACATTCAGCAGGAGGCCCGCAGCACCGGCTCGGCCGAGCGGCCGTTGTGGCCCATGATCGTGCTGCGCAGCCCCAAGGGCTGGACCGGGCCCAAGGAAGTCGATGGACTCAAGACCGAGGGTTACTGGCGCTCGCATCAGGTGCCGATGGCCGACATGAAACATCCCGGACATGTGCAAATCCTTGAGCAGTGGATGAAAAGCTACAAACCGGAGGAATTATTCGACCAAAGCGGCCAGCTCGTCGCCGAGCTGGCCGAGCTGCCGCCCAGCGGCGAGCGCCGCATGAGCGCCAACCCGCACGCCAACGGCGGTCTGCTGCTGAAAGATCTGCGTCTGCCCAATTTCCAGGACTACGCCGTCGAGGTGCCTTCGCCCGGCGCCGTGGCCGTCGAGGGCACCCGCGTCATGGGCAAATTCCTCTGCGATACCATGAAAATGAACCTCGATCGCAAGAATTTTCGCCTGTTCAGCCCCGACGAGCTTAATTCCAACCGCTGGCAGGACGTGCTGCAAGTGACCAACCGCGTCTGGATGGCGGAGATGCTCTCCTATGACGATCACCTGGCGCCGGACGGCCGGGTGATGGAAATGCTCAGCGAGCATCAGTGCCAGGGCTGGCTGGAGGGCTATCTGCTCACCGGCCGGCACGGCTTCTTCTCCTGCTACGAGGCGTTCATCCACATCATCGATTCGATGTTCAACCAGCATGCCAAGTGGCTGGAGGTCACGTCGCGCATCCCCTGGCGGCGGCCGATCGCGTCGCTGAATTATCTGCTGTCCTCGCACGTTTGGCGTCAGGATCACAACGGCTTCAGTCATCAGGATCCCGGCTTCATCGACTTTGCCGTCAACAAGAAGGCGGAGGTCATCCGCGTCTATCTGCCGCCGGACGCCAACTGTCTGCTCAGTGTCACCGATCACTGTCTGCGCAGCCGCGATTACATCAACATCGTGGTGGCCGGCAAGCAGCTGGCGCCGCAGTGGCTGTCGATGGACGAGGCGGTAAGGCACTGCACGGCCGGCATCGGCATCTGGGAGTGGGCCAGCAACGACAAGGGCAGCGAGCCCGACGTTGTCATGGCCGCCGCCGGCGATGTGCCGACTCTGGAGATCCTCGCCGCCGCCGACATCCTCCGCCAGCACCTGCCGGAATTGAAGATCCGCGTCATCAACGTCGTCGATCTGATGAAATTACAGCCGGCCTCCGAGCATCCGCACGGACTGAGCGATCGCGATTTCGACGCCCTTTTCACGCGCAATCGGCCGGTGATCTTTGCCTACCACGGCTATCCGTGGCTGATCCATCGTCTGACTTATCGCCGCACCAATCACGTCAACATGCACGTGCGCGGCTACAAGGAAGAGGGCACCACGACGACGCCGTTCGACATGACAGTCCTCAACGAGCTGGATCGCTTCCATCTGGTTGAGGATGTCGTCGATCGCCTGCCGCAGCTGGGATCGCGAGCCGCCTACGTCAAGCAAGCCGTCCGCGACAAGCTGATCGATCACAAGAACTACATCCGTCGCTACGGCGATGACATGCCGGAGGTGCGCGATTGGAAGTGGTCGCGGGATCGCACGGTCGGCGGCACGATGACCCGTTCAGTTGATACCGCCGGCGATAATGTCTGAGAGTTTGTTCCACAAGCCGCTTGCGGCTTAGCGGGGCTGCGAGCCCGCTAAGCCGCAAGCGGCTTGTGGAACAAACTCGAATATGCTTGTTCATCACGGCACGCGATTCAGGGTATAGTGCGCCTCGCTGGGGTGGAACTCGCCGCCGCCGGAAGCAAGGTTTTTCAGCCGCAGCTCATACACGAAGCCCGGCCGCATCTCGGCGAGCCGCAGCGTCACCCGGCGAGCATCGCGGGAAACCGTCACGCTCTTGACTTTCTCCGTGCGGCGGTCGCGATCAGGGCCACCGTAAGCCGGCGTCGCCTCGCGGCGATACGACTGGAGCGAGTAGCTCTCGGTGCGTCCGGCCGGCTCGCGATCGATCGGCCGGAAGAAATCGAGGATAAATCCGTCGTGCGTCGCCCGCATCTCGGCGAGGCCGCACATGAGCGTCTCGGGCTGAATTTGAATGCGGACAATCTCGCCGACGTTTGCCCCGGCGCCCCAGCCGCTGTCGCGAATGCTGCCGACGCACAGCTCGCCGCCCGGCGACACGGCACAGACCAGCGGTCCCAAAAAGCCGCGCTGCGGATCGCTCGGCGGGATGCTCAGCGGATACGCCGCGCCCTGGAACGTGTCGCCGACGCGCTGAAGCGTCATGCGGATCAGGCGGCGGGTATCGTACTCGCAGCCGATCAAATGACCTTCGAGTGGGCCGAACACCTCGCGGCCAAGCTTCTCACGCAGCTGCTTTGGCGTATCGAGAAAGCAGATACCGTTGACGCTGCGCGTCCACGGATGCGGAATGTCGATGGCCGACGGCGTGCGCGGCGGCGCCGGTTTGCCGCGGTCGAGGGCGTTGATGAAGCCGAAATGCGCGCCGGGCCGGACGTGGTTCAGCTCGTTGAACGGTTTATAGTTACCCTGATTGTCGGTGACAAACAGCTCGCCATCCCGATCCAGCGCCAGGCCCATCGGGAATCGATGGCCGGCCGAGGCCGGCGACAGGGTGAAGCGCCGAGGATCATCGATCGTTGGCTTGCGCGGCGTCAAACGCAGGACGTTGCCGTGAAAACGGGCGGCGGCGGGCGAGCGTTTGTCCTGCTGGCAGGGAATGCCGAGGAAGTATTCGCCGCGCTCGTTCCGCGGCAGCCCGATGGCCCAATCGTGATAATCGGCGCTGTAGCCCCAACCCGAGGCGATGACCTCGATGCGCCGGCCGGACTTGTCGGCATTATGAAGACGAAGCAGAGCGTTTTTGCCGCTCACGTCCACGTAATCCGCCTCGGCGTGGACGCCATAGGGAGCGGGCAGACCATCCGCGAGAAGCTGTAACCGATCTTCGAGGCCATCACCATTGGTGTCGATGGCCGCAAAAACCTGCCCTTTCAGCGAGGAGAAGACGAGCTTCCCATCGGGCCTCCAGGCCAGTCCGCTCGGCATGAGGTCGGGCGGCAGCGGCAGGCGTTCGCCCCGGAAACCGGGCGCGACTTCCACCGGCTCGCCCTTGCGAGCGGCGGCCGGCGCCTGCGGAATTTCAGGAAGACGATCGACGGGGATGTTGGACTCATAGCACAGCACAAGACGGACGACGCCCTTCTTGTCGGCGGAAATCAGCAGGTGTCTGCCATCCGCCGCGAGCTTGGCCTCAGCCGGCTCCGCCAGCACGATGCGACTGGCGAAGCGATCACCCAGCCGGAGCGTGCGTCCATCGGCTGCACAAGTTGTCGTGGCCGCACTGTTCGCGGATAGCAGATTCAGCCGAACCTTCGCTCCGCTGGGTACGCCTTCCAAGGTCAGCTCCTGAATGAACCCGGCCGGCTGCGGAGTCAGCTTGCGGCGAACGCGGAGGTTTGTCTTCGTTTCTCCTCCTTCGCGAGTAGGAATTGCGAATTTGAGGCGATAGTGCAGCGCAACGCTAGCTCCCTCCGTCTGCCACGCATCCGCCTCGGTGATGAGCTGTCCCAGCGGCCGTGCCGACAGATCGCGGCCCTCGATCGAAAGCGACAGGTCGGGCTCCGTGAATCCCGTATCGAGCACCAGATTGCCGGCCGGCTCCCAGAACCAGGATTTGCCGCGCGTGTGCTGGCGCGAGACATCGCCGACGCGCCATTGCGAAAGGCCGCCGATGGCCATGTCGAACAGGGCATTGTGCCGATTCGCCAGACCGACGAGAAACGGCTCGATCCGCGTTTGTTCGCCATGATGAAGAAGATCCGTGACGATGATCGGCTCCGCATCGAGATGGTTGCCGGAGTGGCGAAGAATACGGATCGGGTTGGGCAGCGGCGGCTGGAAGCCGGGCAGGTTGAGCACGTGCCAGACGGCGTCGAGCTGGTCGTCGAGCTTGCCGTCGAGAACGCCGGTCACGGGGATTTGCACCGACGGCATCTCCATGCGCGGCACAATCCGCGCCGGGTTGCGTACCCAGCGATCAAACCACGGCCGGCGAATGCGGCGCTCCAGGCCCAGGAGATCCGGCCCGCGTGCGTTGATCGAATCGCCCGCCGGCTGAACGCGGCCGACAGCGTGGCAGCTCGTGCAGCCGAACCCGTCGCTGGAGACGAGGCGGCCGCCGGCAAGTTTGTAGCGGTCCCGCCGCGCCGGATCGGCGAGCGGGGTCGCGTCAGCGCCTCGAGGAGCGTCGGGCGGCGGCACACGATCGGTGTCGATTAGGTGGCGCACGAGCGCGTGCAAATCCTCGTCGCCGAGTGGAAAGCGCGGCATGCGGACGCTCAGGTAGGGACGGTGCGGCTCACCGCGGCGCGCGATGGCCTCGATCAGCGCCGCATCGGTGAGCTTGTCGCCGACGCTATTCAGAGCCGGCGGAGTCAGGGCTGGTATTTGCGGAGCCAGGTCGGGATAACGCTTGCTGACGGCGGCCAGCTTCTCGGCCAGAAGCGGCGGCAGCAGTGAAATCGCCTCGCGCGTCCCCTCACGCGCGTGACAGGCGAGGCAGTTGTGCTCGGCCAGCAGGAGATGACCGTCGCTCGGCGTGGAGCGAGCCGTGGCGAAATAGCGACGAAGGGTGCGAGCATCGTCCTGGCTCAGACGATAGCCGGGACGATGTTTGTTCGCGTCGGGCAAGCCGACGCAGGAGCGATCCCAGCTGCTGCGCGCATCGAGCTGAGGAGCAGAGCGGCTCGCTGCGTCACGAAGGTTTTCGGGCAGCCGATGGCAGACGGCACAGCGAAATTGCTCGACGAGCTTGCGTCCCTCGGCACCACGATCAGGCCGTAGGTCAGGCTTTCCAGCCTGACGGTCAGGCTTTCCAGCCTGACCTACGGTTTTCTGCTCGGCGAGGAACAGAGCGAGCGACGTGCGCTCGTCGTTGGACAGCGTGAACGTGGGCATGCGGTGATCGTGGTTTAAACGGCCCGGCTCTATAAGCCAGATGGAGAAGAAGCTGGAAGGGCGTTTGTCGGCGATGTGGGTGAGGTCGCCGCCGCCGAGCCAGCCGCTGGCGCCGAGGTCGCGCCAGCTATGACAGGCCAGGCATCCCAGCGAGACGAACAGGCGCTCCCCCGTTTTGGCGCTCGGCTTTGGAGCTTTCTTCTTCGGTTTCTCCCGGCGCGGAGGAGCAGACGGAGGCTTGGATTTTCGCGGCGCAAGCAGCCAGTCAGCGACGGCTTCGGCCTGAGCCTCCGACAGAGCGAACGCCGGCATCCGCCGCGGCGAACGATCGTCCGTGGCATGCTCTCCCGCTGTCAGCCAGCGGATCAGCCAGTCGCGGGAGAGATTACCGCTCAGTCGATCCAGCGCCGGGGCCGGCGAAGACGACTGCTCCTCGCCGTGGCATCGGCCGCAGCGGAGCACACGCGCCAGCAATCGGCCACGCTCGAAGTCGCGCGCGACCGGCTTTTCGCGGGGATGATAGAGAAAACGCGACGGGACCGGCTCCAGGCCGAAGTCGGGACCGGACCACAGCAACATCAACCGTGCGTCCTTCTCCGTTCGCCGAAACGAGAGCTGCAGTGGGTGATAATCCGCTGTCAGCGAAACAGCAGCGGACGATGTCCAGCCATTTCGTACGATCTGCCGCGCGAGAGCGACACGGCCGGCGATTTTCAGCTCGATCTCGCCACTGCCGAAGACGAGGAATCTGTAGTTGCCGCGCGACGTGGTGAGCAGGCTCCCCTGCCATGTAACGCGAAATTCGCCCGCGGTCAGACGCGGATCGGGCGGCATCTCCCCCCACTGAAACGCGAGCTGATGATCCAGGCGCGTTGCCGTGTGCCCCTTCGCATCGCGGAAATTCGCGGCCAGGCCGGGCAGGAAAGGCTCGTCCTCGTCTGCCCCTTCCGGAGCGCGGGCCAACGCCGGCAGCCCCTCGATCCAGACACAAGCCAGCATGAGCGGCAAGAGGAAACAGCGGAGCGAATCAGGCATCGGGACACCCTTCGGGTAGGAGGCGATCATCTTCCATAGTTTATCGCTTCGCCCCGTTTACGGAGGAGAGTGCGCGTTTTTCCTTGGCCAACTTTTCCCGTCATCCCAATCCGAGCCGCGACCGCTTGGGAGCGGTTTCACTTTCGCCCCCGACGGACGCGGCTCGGACGAACGGGGCCACTTGGTCGTGGTTTTCGGCATTTTTTTCCTCGTTCCAAACTCTGTTTCAACGCATCCGGGAATGCGGCGATGCAAGTCCCTGGTTTCCCACCATTTTGGCAGGCCTCGAAAAATCGGCGCACCTGAACGTTCACCGGAACAGCCTGATCTTCAGGTCTCCGCATTCCTGGACGCCTCGAAACAGATTTTGGGAACGAGGTAACGGGGACAGGAGAACACCTTGCTCCGTGTTCCATTCACTCTTTCTGCGGCACCAGTTTGACGGACTTCAGATCGATCAACGGATGAAATATCCGTCCCGCCGAGCGAAACGTCACTTGTTGCCGTCCCGCCGTCAACACGATCTCACCGACCTTGGCCTGCCGGTAGCTGTCCCATCCTCCGGTCGGTTCCACCTTGCCCGTCATTTGGTTAACGCCGGTTTGCAGCAGGAACTTTTTGCCGGCCATGTCCGCAGGACAGGCCCAATCGAGCCGTACCTCGTAGCGGCCTGGTTTCGCCACTTCGACCGTCCAGACAGCGCGATCGTCCGTGCTGCTCCAGTAACCGAGATTCCCATACTTTTTCTCCAGCACGACCGTCGGGCCGTAAATCTCACAGTTGGACGCGGACAGAAGCAGCGAGCCATCGCGGGCGGGACGCACCAGCTCCGGCTTGTTGTCCGCGAATTCCTTGCGTTTCGGCTGCGGACCTTGAGAACGGATGTGGGCAATGAGATCGGCAAGATCCTGCGGCTTGATCTCCTTTTCCAGTCCTTCCGGCATCGCCGACTTGCCAGTACTGGTCAGCTCGTCGAGATCGCCGCGGAGGATGACGTTCTTCTTGCCGTCGGAGCCGATGAGCGTGATGCTGTTGCCGGTCTCGGCGGCGAGGACGCCGGTGAAAGTGCGGCCGCTCTTCGTCGTCGCGGTGTAGCCGACGTAGCGTGACTCGACGGCGCGATTGGGATCGAGAATGGCAATCAACAACGCTTGCGGCGATTTGTCGCCGATCGAGGCGAGGTCGGGACCGACCGTGTTGCCGACGCCGCCGAGCTGATGGCAGACCGCACAATTCTTGCGGAAGACCTCGGCCCCATGCTTGGCGTCGCCGGTCAACGTCAGCACCGGCTGATAGGCGTCGATCACTTTTTGCCGATCCGTATTGATGGTATCGGCGAAGAGTTTCGTCGCCCGGCGGCGCACTTCGGCGGAGCGATGCTCCAACAGCCGCTGCCGTCGAATGGCATCGATCTCGGCTGGTGCGATCCGTTTGTGTTCGATCGCTTCGAGGAGCGCGGACAACCAGGCATCGCGGCTGGCCAGGGCCGTGAGGACTTGTTGGCGCAGTGCTGGGACTAACGCCTTCCAGCCGCGCAGCAGCAATTCCGGAACGCGCGGCGAACGCAGCCGACCGAGGGCGGCGATTGCGGCGGCTTGCAGCTCCTCCGGCGTCTGCGGTACGAGCAATGAGGCCAGCAGGTTCATGTCCTCCTGCTGATGATCCAATCCCCGGCCGAGCAGTCGAATGCCGCGCAGCTTGTCGTCCTGCGCACCTTTTTCGTCGGCCATCACCGCCCGCGCCGCCGTGAACAGGCCGGACACCTGTCGCAGTGCGGCTTGCAGCTCCTTGTCGGCATCTTTCCGCAGCTGCACGAACGGCGTATTCCGCTCATCGAGGGCATCCAGCAGACCCGCGAGCGTGGCGAATTGCCACGGAGAATAGCTGCCCTTTTCGGGTGTGCTGATCGTCTTCAGCAGCGTGACCATCGCCTTGGTGTTGCCCAGGCCATTCGCCAGACGCAGCAGGATCTCGACCAGGGACGCGGGAGGCGGCGCTTTCCCGCTGCCTTTCATCACGGCCAGGAGCACGCGATCGAGGTTCTTGCGATTGATTGAGCTTATCGCCGCTGCCGTCAGATAGCGATCACCAGCGTCGCGCAGCGCGAGCTGCCCCAGCGCCTCGCCGGCGCGCCCATCGTCCCATTCGCCGAGCGTGTACGCCAGCTGCATGCGGACGTGCGGATCGTCGTCGCCAGCTCGTTTCACCAGCTCGTCCCGAAGCTCCGGGGAGTCCTTCAGTCGTCCCTCGCACAGCCGTACCGCATGACGCCGAACGCCGGGATGAGCATCGTTGAACACTCGACGCAGAAGAGAGGGCGAGAGCGCCCCAAGTCCATCGAGCGTACACAGCGCATGCAGCCGTCCGAGCGCTCGCTGACAATCCGTTGTCATTTTTTCCAGCAAGGGCACGGCGGCGGCGTCCTTGCGCCAAAGAAGCATCTGCTGCGCCGTGTCGCGCTGCCACCCGTTGGGACTATCGAGAGCAGCGACCACCCCCGCCGTGTCGAGACGATCCAGGCGCGGAATTTTGCGGAGCTTGGCGCCGACCGGATAGACGCGGTAGATGCGCCCCCTGTCTGCGCCCGCACGCAGGTCGAGACGCTTCTGCCAATCCGCCGGAATCCACTCCGGATGCTCGATGACCGCGCGATACATATCCGCAATCCACAGCGCTCCATCCGGCCCCGTCTGGATCGACGTGGGCCGAAACCAATTGTCGCTCGAAGCCAAAAACTCGCAATCCTGCTCGTCTGCCGCGCGTCGGCTCGTGAACGTCGAGCCCTTGGCACTCAGGATTTCGCGGTGGATCAGATTATGCACCGGCTCGCTGACGAAGGTGCTGTGCGAAAACGCTGGGCCGAACAGCTCATCGCGATAGACGATGGCGCTGCACGCCGACGTGAAATGATTGGCCGCGTGCGGATCGTTGAAGCGCGGCAGCGTGCGGCTGATAGGAAAGACGGCGGACGCGCCCGGCGTGAGCGACACCGGCACGCGCGCATCCGGAGCGGCGAGGTGCGGATTGCGGCGGATGTAGTGATCGGCGAGGACGTACTGATACATCGGATTGCTGTTATTGCAGCCGAACCAATCACCCCAATCATTGCGGCTGCGACCGTACTGCGTCTGCCCCGCCTGGGCGTCGAGCGCGCCGTCATCGGGCCGGATGCGCAAATCGCGGCCGCGCAGGTCAAGGCTCGCGCCGGTCTTGAGTGACTTGATTTGACCGCCGCTGTCGCCGTTGGCGCAATAAATCCAATTATCGAGACCCCAAATGAGGCTATTGACGCGATGCTGCGGATTGCCTTCCTTGAAGCCGGTGTACAGCGGCACGGGTTTGATCTTGCCGTTTCCCTGGGCGTCATCGGCGTAGAAGATTTCCGGAGCGCACGTCACCAGCACGCCCTTGCGCCACGGCAGCACGCTGGTAGGAAAGCTCAGGCCGTCGAGAAAGACGGTGGCCTTGTCGTAGCGGCCGTCGCCGTCGGTGTCTTCGAGATACTTGATGCGTCCGCCGGGCTTGCCCTTGTTGTCCAGTCCCAGCGGATAATCGCCCATTTCGACGACCCAGAACTTGCCGTCCGGCCCCCAGGCGAAGGCGATCGGACTTTGCACCAGCGGCTCGCAAGCGACCAGCTCAACCTGAAATCCTGGCCGCGTGCGGATTGCGCGAAGCGACGCCTGCGGCGATTTCGCTTCCGGCGTCACCTTGGCCAGCAAGTCATTGAACGACCGGCGATCGACGTGGTCCGGCAAGGCCGGCGTGCGCTCATTTCCCCACCAGATGTGCCGCGAATGAAACCAGGCGCCGTTATTCGTCCCGTCCCGCGCGATAGGCGGCAGCTCGCCCTTGTCGCCGCGCTTACCGGCGAGAATGGGCCGCGACCAGCCGCTTTTCATCGAGGAAAACAAATGCAGCGAATAGCGTTCTTCATTAGAGAAAATTACATCCTCATGTCCGTCCTCGTCGATGTCCACGAAGCGCAATCCGTTGTCCTGCCCGGCCGCGTTCACGATGGCCGTGCCCCGCGGCAGCGGGATGGGCAATTTATTCCAATGCTTGTCCGACCAGCGAAAGACCGCCTGTTTGTTGTCGATACTGACAATCAGCTCGCAGCGGCCATCGCCATCCAGATCGCGCAAGCGCACTCCACCATCGTGCCCCCCGGCGCTCGTGAGGACCTTCCGCCCCTGCACTTCCTGTCTGGGGAGAAGGTTTTTCTCTTCGACCCATTTGCCATCCGCGAAATGCCATCCCCCGGCAACCGTCTCGTTCCGTACCAACATCGAGGCATTTCCATCCGAGCGCACGACGCCGAAGCGCGCCCCAGCATTCACCAGTGACAAGGGAAAGTCGCTCGTGATCCATTTTCGCGTCTTCGGCGACCAGCGCCGCGTCTGTTTCACTTTCTCATTGCCAATAACCACATCGAGATTGCCATCGTTATCGAGATCGAGCAAGCGCACGCCGTTATCGCCGCCATCGCCGGCGCGGAGCGTTTGCCCGCCCAGCAGGGTCTTGTTTAGTCGCTCTTGTGCTTCGTGGAAGTTGAGGAATTTCACCTTCTTGCCGTGCTTCGTCACCGCGTAATCGATGAAATCGACGACTTGCTCATTGCGGATCCAACCGTGCGGATGAAAGACCATGCAGAAAACGCCGCGCTTAATGACCGTGGCGTCGAGGGCCGCTGTCCAGTCCTGGACGGTGACGGGGTTGTTCGGCTGATGGCGATGCTGCGCCACCCAATCGCTGGGCATGACGCAAGGAAACTCCCAGCACAGCCGGCCAAGGACGTAGGGATACGGATAGTTCTCGATGGTGTTGACGAAAGTGCGGTCTTTCGGCAGATATTTGCGGAAACGGTCCTGCCCGTCCTTGTCAACAACCAGCTCGCGCGGCAGCTCCGGATCGTTCGAAGTGAAGACGTTGAACACCGAGGAATCGATGCTGAGGAAATTGCCCTTGGCCGTCGTGCGGTTGAATATCTCGGCGTAGAAGCGCGGGCTGGGCGTATTGAGCGAATCACAGCACGGCATGCGGAAAGCGACGGGTCGGCTATTGGGGTTGTCGTGCATCAAATCGACGCAGCGCTCGTAGGTGGCCCGCGCCTTGGTGAAGTCGCCGGCCTTGAAGAAGGGACAGGGATGATCGAGCGTGTGCGTCTCCAGGCTGAGACCTTCGTTGAGAAATCGCTGCAAGCGGGCGTCGCGCGGATCGACCTGGTTGGTCATGATGCTGACAGGCGCTCGGCCGTCGATGCGCTTGAGGCGCTGCAAGATGGGCCGCAGGAACTTTTCGTATTTTGCTGGATCGCGCATGTCGTCGATGGCGAGGACAACCACCGCTTCGACGCCGTCTTCGCCGACCCATTGCGGAGTGATGAGCCGCGGAAAGTGCTGTGAGACGTAATACGGATCGCTTTCGTCAAGGTACGTCAGCCGATTGCCGTCGTCTGCGTGTGCGGCGGCGGAGAAGAGGAGCCCCAGACCGAGACAGAGTGCCCATCGCTGCGCGCACATAGGTGGACCTCGCGGAGGAGAAATTCATTCAGCGGTCGATTGTGGAATCATTGTATGCTGTCGTTCCTGCGAAAAGCAGCGGGAAGCTCTTGACCGTCCCATCGTTTTGTAATATAAGTCAAGAAGAAGGGCCGTCGAGCCGATAGGATGACGGGAGGAATGGCCGTGGTTGAGCCGGTTGTGATCTGGGACTTGGAGGACGATCCAGAGGGCAACCACGTCCACATCGTCGTTGAACACGGCGTCTCCCAAGATGAGGTTTGGGACGTGGTGGGCAACCCGGACAATGAGACGGTCCCCAGCGATTCCTCCGGCCGTCCTTCGACCTTCGGATGGACGCAAACCGGCCGTTACATCATCGTCGTGTGGGAGCATGTCTTGGACGACCCGCGCACGATTTATCCCGTGACTGCATACGACGTGCCCCCTCCGGGGAGGAAATAGCCATGAAGTCTCACCACCTGCACTGCAAGATCAAGCGGACGCCCGAGGAAGCCGCGCGTTTGCGCGCCGACCGCGAACGCTACCAGCGCGAAAAGCCAACGCCGCAGCAGCTGCTTGCTGAAGGCGGACATACGGAATTCGTCAAGCTCGGCGAATTGTTACTGCTGCATGAGGCCGTGGCTTGGCTCAAGCAAGAACGAGAGCGGCAGAAGCTGACGTTGGCGGAGATGTCGCGGCGCACCGGCATCGACCAGGCGGCGCTGTCGCGTTTGGAGACGGGCAAGAACAGCAATCCGACCCTCGACACGCTGTATCGCGTCGCGGCTGCCCTTGGCAAGACGATCTGCTGTACTTTTCAGGACGCCGATAAGACGCTTCCATCTCCGGCACGCGCCTAGCGATGCGAGCCCTTGCCGGCCAAACGCATGGCTCTAGCATCCATCGACGCCGGGGCCGCGATGTGGTTCGGTCAGATAAAATCACTTGTTCGGCGAAAGAGATTCTCACGATGCTGAGCTGGTCGAACACTGGATACAAGCTAACGCTCGGAGTAGGGAGCTTGGCCATTGTCGGCATGCTATCCGAGTTGTGGCGGGACATTCTCCCCCCTTGGGCCGCTTTGGCCATCGCTCTACTGCCGCTGGTGATGTTCGTATTCATCCATCCCGGAGAGATTCCGCCCCGCGTCGTTCTCGTTGCCCACGTCGTCGGATCGGTCTGGTATGTGGTTGTGGCGGCTGGGTTGCTAATCGCACTGTCGCGGGCCGACCCGCTACCCCGTGGCTGGCCTGTATACCCGCTGGGCGTGGTGATCGGGGCCGTCCCTTGCGTTACCGTCCTATACCGGACAGCTCGCGGGAGGTACCAGTCGCCTGCGGACTCAGAGGGGGGTGGCGCGGAACAATCCGAGGTAGCAGACCGGCCACTCAAATGACGCCCTTCGCCGAAATCCATGCCGATCGAATGATTGGCACCATACGTTTTCGTCGTTTCCAAACTTCGCTCGGGAACGAGAATAAAGATTTCTTGATCGCCCCTTCGCCATCCTCTATCCTCAATCATCGATCCGTCATCGATTCTCGCTCTCCGAGGACAGAATGCGTTCCGTCATTATCTGCATCGCCATTTCGCTGACCGCTCTCGTCGCCGTGGTCGCACGCTCCGAAGACAAGCCCAATCCCAACGTCGCCTCGACGCCGCATCGGACGCCGGAAGAGGAGCGCAAGCTGTTCCATCTGCCGCCGGGATTCGAGATCCAGCTCGTCGCCGCCGAGCCGGATATTCACAAGCCGCTCAACCTCGCCTTCGACGACCGCGGCCGGCTGTGGGTGACGGATACCGTCGAGTATCCTTTCCCGCCGCCGCCCGGAAAGAAATCCCACGACACGGTCAAGATCCTCGAAGATTTCGCTGCCGACGGCCGGGCCGGCAAGATCACGACTTTCGCCGACGATCTCGTCATCCCTATCGGCGTCCTTCCGCTGCCGGCCGTCAGGCCGCAGGATGCGCTTGTTTTCAGTATGCCGTCGATTTATCGCATCCGCGACAGCAAGGGAACCGGGCATTCCGATAGCCGCGAAGTGCTTTACACCGAGTATGGCCGGCGCGACACGCACGGGCTAACGGGTTCGTTCACCTGGGGTTTCGACGGCTGGATTTACGCCGTCCACGGCTTCTCGAACGATTCCACGGTGAAAGCGAAGGACGGCAGCTCGATTCACATGCAATCCGGCAACACTTACCGCATCAAGCCCGACGGCCGCCACATCGAATTCTTCACGCATGGCCAGGTCAATCCCTTCGGTCTGTGCTTTGATCCGCTCGGCAATCTCTACTCGGCCGACTGCCATACGCAGCCGATCTATCAGCTGCTGCGCGGCGCCTGGTATCCGAGCTTCGGCAAGCCGCATGACGGACTCGGTTTCGGTCCGGAGATGTACAAGGGCTACACCGAATCGACCGCTGTGGCCGGCGTCGCCTACTACGCCGCCGACAACTATCCGCCGGCCTGGCGCGACAGCGCCTATGTCGGCGATGTCGTCAGCCGCCGCGTCAATCAGTTCGCCATCGAGTGGCACGGCTCCAGCCCGAAAGGAATTCTCAAGCGCTTCCTTGAGTCCGATGATCCGTGGTTTCGGCCGGTCCACGTCCAGCTCGGCCCCGACGGGGCGTTGTACGTCGCCGATTTTTACAACCGCATCATCGGCCATTACGAGGTGCCGTTGACGCATCCGGGTCGCGATCGCACCAGCGGACGCATCTGGCGCATTGTCTATCGCGGAGACAAGCCCGCAGCGCAAGCGACAG
>Ga0335075_10004399_pt1 | contig 22066 bp, 16 predicted proteins | sample Lox_Sample_24_FD_206723 | JGI IMG/M metagenome (GOLD analysis project Ga0335075, IMG submission 206723) | Soil microbial communities from Loxahatchee National Wildlife Refuge, Florida, United States - Lox_Sample_2.4 | ecosystem: Environmental > Terrestrial > Soil > Wetlands | place: USA...
TCCCTGTCCAGGTCGTTCCTCCCTGGACAGGCCCTGCGCTCCGGCGCAACATGGCAGCTATCAGGAAGCACGGACAGGGCAAGATCAGCCAATTCGAAGTGTCCACGCTTTCAGGGGAACCCCGGCCACCATCGTGCCAGCGGGCGGCATTGCTGCAGGCTGGCGCTCCGGGACCGCATATCCGGTGCGAACCGACCAAGCGCTTACTAGCGAGGTTTCGGGAGTGGCCAGGGCAGCCTCTCTGTGCCACGACCGACGTTCAGGTTCTCATGTATGGCGTTCTGGCGGGTTCCACTGGCAAAATGTCCGCTCCATTAGAGGCGATGCTTCGGCGCCCTTCTGCTCTAGCCCGCGACGATCGGTCACCAGGGTCATAGCATGCTGGTGCGCGGGTAATTCCGTGGTTTTGGATGTTTGGCCTGGGGGTGTGGTTTTGCCTGACCGGCTGTTAGTGGATCTGGGCGGGGATGGCCAGGCTGCGGTGCAGTCGTGGCGCGACGGCGAGTTGCCGCAGGAGGTGTCGCGGGCGCCTTTGCCGTGGCCGCTGGATGGCGATGCGCTGGAGGATTTGCGCTGGTATCTGGAGGATTACCTGCGGGCGCCGTACGGAGTGTGGGAGGACCGCGGCCCAGCGGTGCAGGCAAAGCTGACCAGCTGGGGGGATCTGGTTTTCGGTTCGGTGTTCGGCCCCGGCCCGGCGCGGGATGTGTATCAGCGGGCCCGGGATAAGGGCCTGGAGGTGGTGTTCCGGTCCGCCGAGCCCGGCCTGCTGGCCTTGCCGTGGGAGCTGATGCGCGATAGCGCGGGCCCGGTAGCACTGGGCCGTGGCGGGATCTCACGTAGCCTGCCGGTCGCCGACGGTGCGGGGACGCTGGAGGTGGCGGGCGGGCGACTGCGGGTGCTGATGGTGATCTCCCGCCCGGCCGGCGCTGCGGATGTGGGGTATCAGATGGTGGCCCGGCCGCTGCTGGAACGGCTGGACGCGGTCCGCGGCGAGGTGGACTTGACGGTGCTGCGGCCCCCGACGTTTGATGCGCTCGCCGATGCGCTGAAAGCGGCCGCGGCTCGAGACGAGCCGTTTCACGTAGTGCATTTCGATGGCCACGGCGCGATGCCCGGGCGCGCCCGCGGCGCAGTGGTCGTGGGGGGCCGGGCGGCGATGATGACCGGCCCGGCTGAGGGGGTTCTTGCGTTCGAGAAACCCGGCGGTGGCAGTGACCAGGTCGCCGCGTCGAAGGTCGCGGCGATGCTCGCCGAAGGCCGGGTGCCGGTGGCGGTGCTGAACGCGTGCCAGTCCGGGGCAGTTGGCAAGGACCTGGAAGCCTCGGTTGCCACGGCGCTGCTGCGCGCTGGGTGCGCCGCGGTGGTGGCGATGGCCTACAGCGTGTACGCGGTCGCGGCGGCGGAGTTCATGGCGGCGTTCTACGAGTCCCTGTTTGCCGGGTTGTCGGTCGGGCAGGCGGTCACGGCGGGGCGGCGGCGGCTGTTCGAGCATGACGGCCGGCCGAGCCCCAGAGGGGACATGCCGCTGGCCGACTGGCTGATCCCGGTCCACTACTTGCGCAAAGAGGTCGCGTTCCCCCAGGCTCACACGGCCCGCCCGCCTGGCGCGCCGTCGCTGGATGCGGCGCTGGACCAGATCCGCGCCCAAGAAGCCGAGCCGGAAGCCGCGGCTGATCCGCTGGCCGCGGTGGCCGGCGTGTTTGTCGGCCGGGATGACCTGTTCTACCAGCTGGAGACCGCGGCCAGGCTGCAGCATGTCGTGGTCTTGTCCGGGCCGGGAGGGGCGGGGAAGACTGAGCTGGCGAAGGGGTTCGCGCGGTGGTGGCGCGACACCGGCGGGGTGGATGACCCGCGGCTGGTGTTCTGGCATTCCTTCGAGCCCGGAGTCGCGAGCTTCGGCCTGGACGGGGTGATCACCCAGATCGGCCTGACCGCATTCGGCCCGGGCTTCGCCCGCCTGGACGGTGACCAGCGCCTCGCCCAGGTCAAACGGCTGCTCGCCGAGCTGCGGGTGGTGCTGGTGTGGGACAACTTCGAGACCGTCCGCGAGATGCCCGACCCGGCCGGGGCGACCCCGCCGCTGGACGAGGCCGGCAGCGCGCAGCTGCGGGAGTTCTTGGCCTGGGCCCGGGACCACTCCCGCAGCGCGGTGATCATCACCAGCCGCTCCGCCGAGGGGTGGCTGGGCGAGGTCCGCCGGATCGCCGTCGGGGGGCTGAACCGGGCCGAGGCCGCGCAGTACGCCGGGCACCTGCTGGCCCCCTTCCCGGCCGCACAGGCACGGCGGGAGCGCCGGTCATTCGGGGAATTGCTCGAGTGGCTCGACGGGCATCCCCTCGCGATGCGGCTCACCTTGCCCCGCCTGGATACCACCGAACCGGCAGACCTGCTCGCCGGGCTGCGGGGCACCACCCCGCTGGCCGCAGAGGAGGACGCGGGGCCGGGCAGGCTGTCCTCGCTCGGGGCGTGCATCACCTACTCGTTCGCCCACCTGGCTGAACGGACCAGGCGGCTGCTCGCGGCGGTCAGCCTGTTCCACGGAATCGCCGACGAGGATGTGCTGACAGCCTTTTCCTCTGTCGATGGGGTGCCGGGCCGGTTCGCCGGTGTCGGCAAGCGGGAATGGACGGTGGTGCTTGAGGACGCGGACCGGGTCGGGCTGCTCACCGGCCTCGGCGCGGGCATGTATCAGATCCACCCCGCGCTGCCCGGCTACCTTGCCGCCGGATGGCAGGCCGAAGACCCCGCCGGCTACGCCGCGGAGCGGGACGCGTCCGAACAGGCCCTGTGCACGGCATGCGCTGCGTTCAGCCGGTGGCTGACCGGGCAGATCCGATCCGGCGACGCCGCCCTCGCCTACACGGTCCTGGGGCTGCAGCGGCGGACCCTGGGCGCGATGCTCGGCCACGCCCTGGACCGGCAGGCATGGGGCGAGGCCGAGGCGATCATCCGGCCGCTGGATGACTACTGGGACACCCGCGGCCTCAGGGAGGAGGCCGCCGCCTGGTCCGACCGCATTCTCGACGCCACTGCAGGCCGCGGCCAGACCCCGGCAGCCGCAGAGTCCGCCGCCGGGGCGCTGTGGCTGTACACCACCATCCGCCAGGCCGACAGGCAGAAGGACGCCGGGCAGCCGGACCAGGCTGCACAGACCTACCGGAGCGCCCTGGCTTACCTGCAAGGCCAGCCCGGGACCGAATGGACCCGCCGCAACATCGCCGTCCTCTACCACCAGCTCGGCATGACCGCCCGGGACCGCGGGCGGCTGGATGAGGCCGACGACTGGTACCGCAGATCCCTCATCATCGACGAAGAGCTCGGCAACCGCCCCGGCTTGGCGGCCACCTACCACCAGCTCGGCATGACCGCCCGGGACCGCGGGCGGCTGGATGAGGCCGACGACTGGTACCGCAAAGCCCTCACCATCGAAGAAGAGCTCGGCGACCGGCCCCACATGGCGATCACCTACCACCAGATCGGCATCACCGCCCGGGACCGCGGGCGGCTGGATGAGGCCGACGACTGGTACCGCAAAGCCCTCACCATCAACGAGGAACTCAGCAACCGCCCCGGCTTGGCGATCACCTACCACCAGCTCGGCATGACCGCCCAGGACCGCGGGCGGCTGGATGAGGCCGACGACTGGTACCGCAAAGCCCTCACCATCGAAGAAGAGCTCGGCAACCGGCCCCACATGGCGAGCACCTACCACCAGCTCGGCACGACCGCCCAGGACCGCGGGCGGCTGGATGAGGCCGACGACTGGTACCGCAAAGCCCTCACCATCAAAGAAGAACTCGGCGACCGCCGCGGGATGGCCCTGTCATACGGGCAGCTCGGTCTGCTCGCAGAAGCCCGGCACCAGCCCGGCCAGGCATTGTCCTGGATGATCAGGTGCGTGAACCTGTTCGACCAGTTCCCGCACCCAGCGACCGGGCCCGGACCACGGCACCTGGCCCGGCTCACCCGCCAGCTTGGCATGCCAGCCCTGCAAGAAGCCTGGCAGCAGATCACCGGGCAGCCCCTGCCACAGGCCGTACGCAACTACATCTCCAGCCACCACGATGAAGACCCGCCCGGAGGCAAGCCATGACCGACCCCGCCGCAGACGCGGCCCGGTCCGCCGCCACGATCCTCGCCCCAGACCTCGGCCCGAACCTGCCGGCCGAGGTCGAGGCCGCCCTGGCCGCCCGGGACACCGAGCAGCGCCCGGACCAGTACATCGACCCGGTCTCGCTCGCCGGCCTGATCGTGTCCATCGCCACCCTGGCCTGGACCATCTACAACGACCAACGCCACCGCACCCCCGACCCACCACCCAGCTCCATCGCCCGCCAGGTCCGCATCACCCTTCGCGACCAGGACACGTCTCTGCCGCCCGGCACCGAGCACATCACCGAAGTGGTCGCCACCGAGATCATCCGCCAAGACAGCCCTCCCCCGCAGCCCCGGCCTAGCCGTCGCGTTGCTCGCTGACGCAAGCAGCAGCGATCAGCGCAGAAATGCCGGCGGCGGTGGCGAGAGCGATAATTGACCGGATCCTGCTTCGGCACTAGCCGCCGAAGTCAGTGCGGGCGGCATCGATCAGTTCCGTCTTGCCCGGGCCCGGTCACTGCCCGGCCACCATGCCGCCGACCTGATCGAGGTAGGCGCGGGCCTGGCGCAGCCCTCGGACTCCAGCAGGTCGGCAGCATGCGGGCGGTCGCACGTCTCGCCCGGCTCCAGCCAGTGCGCACCCTGGCCCTCCTCGTCAGCGTGGGCGCACAGCCTCCGGTGCGTGGCGCGGCGGCTGCTCGCGTCAGCCTGATCAATCATCATGGAACCCTCCTCATGTCGCTACTTGGAGTGTGCCGGGCCGGGCTGACAGTTGCGCTGGAAAGGCCGGCCCGGCCTGATCACCACGCGACCGCGCCGGCCACAGCGGCGGGGACTACGGCGTGGCGTTCAGCCCGGACGTGCTGCCGCTCGCCGGCGCTAGCCGTGAATAGGCGCGCAGCCGCCCTCGGACTGAACCGGCTCCCGCTGAGGCTGTCGCTCGGGCATGGCAGGTCAGCATATATGCGTCGCCGGACGGGCCGACCTTCCCGGCAGGTAATTGTCAATAGCCAGCCGGAGCTCGATTTACCCGAGTGGGATCTTTCCAGCGCCGTGGCTGGCGGGGCCGGCGCGCCGCGCGGTGAGGCCTCCGGGCCGCCGATTGCGTGGCAAGCCAGTCCTGGAGCTGGCGGTGGCGGAACTGGTAGGCGACGCCTGAGGCCCGGAGCAGCCCGGCATCATGCGCCCAGTCGAGGAACCGCCCGAAGCGGAGCGGGCTGCGGCCGTGGGCCGCGTCCGCCACCAGGGCGGCGCGGTAGCGTGCCCATGCGCATGAGTGAACGCCTGTCAGCCCTCCGGACAGAGGCAGGGCCAGCCCCGCGGTGATGGCTAGCGCGGCCCAGAGCATGATCTCGGGAGCGATCTGGCGGCCGGGCCCGGTGGCGTGGAAGACGACCATGCTGCCGACCACGACGGTGGAACCTCCCCAGGCTAGTCCGCAGGCTAGGGCGTAGCGGCCGTCTGCTGTGATCAGCTCTCGGGGCCCCGTGGCTCGGGGCGAGGTGTCGGCGGTGGCACCGGCGATCCCAAGTGCTAGGGCTGCCATGACCGGCGCCACCAGGCCCGCCTGCCCGGTCTGGTGCCATCCCGCTACCGCCAGCAGCAGGAAGACGGTGAACCCGAGCATCATCAGGACGATGCCCCGGGCCGTCGCCAGCCCTCGCAGCCGTAGCCGCTGGGCTTGCGGTGGGCCGCCGGCCCGCCGGGCCATGACGCATAGCCCGATCACGACGGAAAGCATCTCTGGGCTGCCGGCGTTGAGAAAAATGAGGAACCATGTCGCGGCGAAAAACCAGAAGGGTGCCCTGTGCAGGGACCTGGCGGTGCCTGCCGCGGAGGCTACCCACCACTGGTCGAGCCGGATGTCGGTGGCGGGCCGACCCTGGTTCGCCTGCCGTGCCAGTCCTTCTGCGATGGCCGTCAGCCACCGCTGCACGTCGCCGGGGTCGTAGCGGCTTGCTGAATGCAGCGTCGCGGCGCTGGCGATGTACTGGCGCAGGAGGTGGTTGTCCAGCGAGCGGGCGGTGTGCGGCCTGGGTGGCGTGTCTAGCAGGCGGGATGGGTCGCCGTCGTCGCGGAACGCGGTGAGTGCCAGAGTCAGCTGCCATGGCGTCGCCAGCTTTTCCGGGGGCAGGTGGCCGCCAGAGGCGTCACTAGCGTCGACGTCACCAGGGGCTGCACTACTGGAGGCAGCATCACCTGGAGTGGCGTTGCCCGGGGGGGCTTCAAGCGCTCTGAGGACCTCGGCCCAGCGCTGGTCGGCGCCGTCGGGCAGGTGCTCTCTCAGGTACTGCGCTGCCTCATCGGCGTTCAGCGGCATGACCGTGACGTAGGTCGCTTTGTTGAGGACAGGCAGCCGGGCTTGGTCCTCGCCGGACCGGCAGGTGACCACGATCGGCGCAAGATTCCGCCCGCTCAGCCACCATCGAAGCTCACTGACGAGCCGGAGAGCCCGCTGCCCCCGTCCGGCACCGGGCGGATCCATCTCATCGAGGCCATCGATAATCGGCAGGATCCGGCCGTCGCTGATCAGGCTGGCCGCCGCCTTCTTGCCGACCCCGTACGTCAGCGCGAGGTAGCCGGCCAGCCAGTCCGGCCAGTTCGCGCCCTCCTCGTAGGCAGCGGCGCTGACCAGGACCGGCACTGGCGTGCGTGGATTCTGCTCGCGGTAGTCGAACAGGCGTACCTGAAGCTCGACGGCGAGCACGGTCTTGCCGGAGCCGGGGCCGCCGAGGATAACCAGTCGCTGAGGGTCAAGCGCCTGGAAGTAGTCGAGGATTCCAGTCAGGTTCCCTGCCTCCGCGGCCTTGCCGTCACCGGGATGGCCGTGGTCCTTCGTGAACCGGGTGTTCGCAGGCTGGCCGCCCGACGCGAGCACCCCGGCAAGCTGAACATGCGCCTCGTTGGCCTCGCCGAGCGCGAGCCGAGCGACTTCGGCCTCAGCCCTGGCCACGGCGTCCAGGCCTCCCCCGCCGAAGAACTTGGCCGCGGCCTGGATCAGAGCTATAGCTACGCCCAGCGCCGTTATGCCGATGGCGGCGAGTTGGGCTACCCGGGGAAATGACCGGGGGCCTGCGAGGTATGGCCACGCGACATACGCGATGATCACTGCCGCCACGGCCACCACAAGCAGGCGCAATGCGGCCGTGCGCGCCTTTCCGGTCACGCCGGATCTCCCTCCCGCCCGATTCCCGCATCCGGCCATTATTGTAATGGCTTCGCCACGGACTGTGAGGGGCAACCTGGCGCCGCCTGAGGGCGTCATCCAGTCGGCCGGGGTTTGAGGGACTGCAGCGCTTCCTTGGGCGACCTGGTTGCGGTTCGCTCCTTGTCGACGTCCCCGTCGATCACATGAGTGAGCGCCGACTGCCGCGCTGATCGTCCTGATCTGCGCACTACGTCGTCGACGCCATCACGTTCTACTGCCGACCAGAACGGCGGATCAGGAGCGGCCCTAGCTCAGCATCCAGTCACATTCCGTGACCGGACTGGCCGCCTCCGGGCAATTCCTGATGACCGGACCGGAGCCGGGGCGGGCTGCTGGGCTGAGCACGGCATGGTCGAGCTTCTGAGATGATCATCCCCTCGTTATGATTAACCCGCTGTCGTTGTAAGCTCGACACGGAGTCAGCTTGACGTACAGCCGACCGAGAGGCCGAGAGACGTTAGGAGTCGTGTGACCCAGCAGTTCAAGGCTGCAGACCAGCAGATCCACGAGGCAGGCAACCTGATCATCCTAGTGGTGACCGTGGACGCCGACGAGCCCGAGGCGGGCGACTGGCAGGTGTCGTACCTGGCGCCTGTCGTGGCCCAGCCGGGCAAAGGGCATCATCACCAAGCTGATCTGGCGCGGCGCACCGGAGCAAGCCGCAGCCTAAGTCTCTGCTGCACACGGGCCCGCCTCGCTCCCTGGGGGCGGGCTCCGCACGCTCCACAGCTCCCGGCGTCAGGCCGGACCGGGATCGCTGAGCTGAGAAGGCTGACTTAACATTGGGCGGTCACGATTAGTGATCTCGGAACGGCCCTGACTGGCACCGGCCTCGCGTGCGACAGCCAGACTGCCGGGACTGCCTGAGGAAATTCCGGGCTGCGGCAAATGCGCGCCAAATTTCGCCGGTAATGCGCGCTTGCTCGCAGGTCAAATCGGGTTCGTTAAACCCATTACAAGACGGCTGCTCTGCCTGCTGAGCTACACCGGCCGGGACTCGGTGCATGGTAACCCACCCTGGCCCTGACGGGCTTCCGGCGCCTGTGCCTGGCCGAGGCAGGTCACCGGCTGCCCGTGTGGACCCGCGGCCGCGAGGGTAGCCCAAACAGATAGTGAAAGGACAATCCGATGAAGCTGATCGCCCTTGAGGAAGCGTTCTGGTACGACAAACTCGCTACCGACGGGTCCCCGCTTGGCCGTCTGCCGGTGAAGTCCGAGGTGACCGCCGACTGGCAGCGCAGGCTTGCCGACTTCACCGAGTTCCGGCTCCCGGAGATGGACAGGCACGGCATCGACATGCAGGTGCTGTCGCTGACCAGTCCGGGCATCCAGATGCAGCCGGACCCGGAGATCGCGGTGGCCGACGCCCGCATGGCGAACGACTATCTCGCCGCCGTCATCGGTGAGCATCCGGGCCGGTTCGCGGGGCTGGCCGCGGTGCCACTGCAGGATCCGCACCGGGCCGTCGACGAGCTGCGCCGGGCCCTGGGCCTTGGCATGTGCGGGGCGCTGGTCAACGACCACACCCTGGGTCACTACCTGGACGAGCCGCAGTACGTGCCGTTCTGGGAGGCCCTGCAGGATCTCGGCGTCTGGCTGTACATCCATCCCAACGCGGTGCCGGCCGACGACTGGAGCGTCGTGCGGGGATATCCGGAGCTCGACAGCGCGACCTGGAGCTGGGCCGCTCGGACCGGCGGGCATGCGATGCGGCTGATCTTCGGCGGCGTCTTCGACCGGTTCCCTGGCGCACGGATCATCTTGGGGCATATGGGGGAGTTCCTTCCCTTCCAGCTGTCCCGTTTCGACGCCCGCTACGCCGACCTCGAGCTCAAGCAGCCGCTGGAGAAACTGCCGTCGGAGTACTTCGGGGTCAATATCACGATCACAACGACCGGGGTGTTCTCGCACGCGGCGCTGATCGCCGCGATCCAGGCGATCGGCGTCGACAACGTGATGTTCTCCATCGACTACCCGTTCGAGCCGACCGGCAAGGCGGCCGAGTTCATGCGCTCCGCGCCGCTGGCCCCCGCCGACAAAGAGCGAGTCGCGCACGCGAACGCCGAACGAATCCTGCGGCTCAACCCGTAGCCGCACCCCGCTGCCGGCCGCCGGGGGCGAGTTGTCCGGGACCGGCGCCCCGCGCTGGGCGCTGGTCCCGGCGGCGGGACACCCGGACCGGGTGATCGGTGAGGCGCTGGGCACGTCCAAAACTCCCCGGAGGCCGACATGGGGAACGTTGAGCAGGACGGCAGGGTTGCCCTCATCACGGGCGCGAGCTGGGGGATCGGCGCGGCCGTAGCGCGGCTGCTGGCATCGCGGGGCATGCGGGTCGTGGTCAACTACCGCAGCGGCCGCGACGAGGCGGACGACGTGGTCGCGTCGATCAGGTCCGCCGACGGCCGGGCGATGGCCGTGCAGGCCGACGTGCGCGACCAGGCCGCCGTGCTCGGCATGGTCGAGCAGGTCCGGGCCGCCATGGACGAGGTGGAGATCCTGGTCCACAACGCCCTGATCCCGTATGCCGTCAAGTCGTTCAACGGGATCTCGTGGGATGAACTGGGCGGCAAGCTGGACCAGGAGATGCGAGCGGCCTTCCTGATGACGAAGGCCGTTGTCCCCGGCATGATCATGCGCGGCTACGGGCGGATCGTCTACCTCGGCACCGTGCTGAGCCAGCGGCCGCGTGAGGGCATGATCGCGCTAGGAACCGCGAAGGCGGCCCTGAGCTCGTTCGCCCGCTTCGTCGCGCAGGAACTGGGGCCTTGCGGGATCACCGTCAACGTCGTGGCCCCGGGGCCGGTGGAGCACACCAACGTCGCCGAGGCATCCCTCGATCAGAAACACAAGCGGCGCCAGGCTGCCCGCACGGCCCTGGGCCGCATCGCCTCCCCCGACGACGTGGCCCGCGCCATCGCCTTCTACGCCGGTGACGACGGCGCATTCATCACGGGCACGACCGCGCCGGTCAACGGGGGACTGCTGATGGACTGACGCACCGGCAAGGGGAGTCCTCGCAGTGCCCACCATGCGTCCTGACCTTGCTTAGGGCCCGCCGCTCAATTATTCGTGGCTCTGCGTTCTGACGAGCTAACACATAGTATGCAGGGCGCGGCCGGGTGACGGCTCAGTACGCACCCCAGTTCGATTTAAGCGTGCCAGCCAGCGGCGATTCCATGATCGTGGTAGCTGGCGCGCATATGTGCGCGGTATCTACCACGATCATGAAAACGGGCCTGCACTCCAAGATCAAACCTCTGTGTTGATCATCCGCGAGCCCTTACGGCCGCTGGGATGGAGCAGCGGTGATTCCGCCCACGATGAAGGCCACGGCCTGGCGCGCGCAGGTGTCGTCGGAGGTGCCGGAGCGGCCGTCATCGGTCGGCGATAGCCGGAGGTCACCCCGGTTAAACGTGAGGAACGCAAGGAACGCCATGTCCAGCCGGAAACCGAGCTCTTCGGCGGAAAGCTGCGGAAGACGCTCGGAGAGCAGCGTGAAGAGCCGAGCCCGCGGCTCGGCGATGGTCCTTCTGACCAGCTCGGTCAGCTCGGCAGGCTGGCCGGCCACGATCCGGGCGGCGATCCGGCCCACCACGGTGTTCGGGACGATGCGAGCGGCTACGTGCATCCAGGCCCAGAGGATCTCCTCGACGCCGGCGGGGGGCTGAGCCTCGGAGACGGCGTCAACTGCCTTGAGCAGCTCGCGTGCTTGTTCGGTCAAGGCCCGCTCGATGACGGCCGTGACCAGCGCGCTCTTCGAGCCGAAGTGATAGTTGACGGCCGCCACATTGGCCCCCGCCGCCTGGGTGATGTCCCGCAGCGGGGGATCCAGGTCGCCGCGCTCGGCCAGGAGCCGCTCGACAGCCGCGATCAGCCGCTCCGGGGTCCCCTGAACTGCCGGGTCACCTCGCGGGGGCAGGACCAGCCGCTGTTCCAGCCTCTGTTTCATGCATTCGATTCAATCAAATGATTGACAGCACCACAACCCGGCGCCTATGCTTAATCGTCTGCTTCAATCAGCTGTTGGAAACCCCACGATGACCAGCCAGCCCCTGCACCATGGCCCACGCTGGACGATCCTCCTCCCCCGGGGCCAGCACGGCGACCGAGCCGCGGCCGATGGGCAAGCCTGGCCGCTGCACAGCCACCTGGAACTCGCCGCGATTCCCGGCGCCGCCCCGCGAGCCCGGCACCACACCCGCCGGGTACTCGGAGACTGGGACCTCGGCGTCCTCGGCGAGCCTGCCGAACTGATCGTCTCCGAGCTCGTCACCAACGCGATCCGGGCATGCCGCACCGCCGGGGCCGATCGCCCGGTGCGGCTGCGGCTGGCGTCGAACCGGGCCCGCGTGCTGATCGAGGTCCAGGACGGCAGCCCACAGCCGCCCGTGCCCGCTGACGCCACCGCGGAAGACGAGAGCGGACGTGGCCTGTGCCTGGTCGAGGCCATGAGCGCTGCCTGGGACTGGTACCCCCACCGGGCCTCGGGCGGGAAAGTGGTCTGGGCGCTGATGCCCGCAGCTTGCTGACGGCCGCTACGTGTCTGGCGCCGCCGCACTCCAGGCGGCCGAAGAGTCAGGCGGGCGTGTCGCGTGGCGTGCCGGGCGAGAGCAGGAGCGCAACCACGTCCTGCTCGGCGAGCGCCCGGCCGGCGGCCAGATCGGCATCCCACTCCTGGGCAGCCACGGTGGCGCGGGCGGGGGCCAGGAACCGTTCGAGCAGGGCCATGTCGGTTGGTGATATCGGCATGCCCGCCTGCTGCCGGATGGCTTCCGCGGCGCCGACCAGGCGTGCCGCACGCAGCGGATCGCCCACGTAAGCGGTAATGCAGGCGGATAGTTCCAGGGTATTGGCCAGGAAGTCGGCGTCCCCGGAGCTCACCACGTAGTCGAGGCTGCTGGACAGCAGGTCGCCGGCCTCTGCGGGGCGGCCCGCGCGGAGGCTGACCATCGCCAGTGCCTGCCGGTCGATGGCCGCGCCGAACAGGTCCCCGCGCTTGTCATCGAGCTCGAGCGCTTCCCGCAGCACCTGGCCGGCGCGGTCGAGATTCCCCGCGGCGACCTCCACCTCGCCCAGGTTGGTAAGGGCCGCGGCGAGCCGGGCGTCGCGGCCGATCCGCCGGGAGATCCGAGCGCTTTCCTCGAGCAAAGCCCGCGCGGCGTCCAGGCGGCCGAGGATCAGATGGGTGGCGCCGAGACTGTTCAGTTCCCTGGCCTCTTGCTCCGGGTCGCCGAGCTCACGCCAGATGGCCAGGCTGTGATCGAACGCCTGGATGGACGCCTCCGGCTCGCCCTGCTGCTGCAGCAGCACGCCCAGCCCGTGCTTGAGGCGGGCCAGGGGCGCGGCGGCATGATCCGAGGTCACAGCGATGGCGCGCTCCAGCCACCGCCGCCCCTCGGCGGCGTGGGCGTGCTGGTACCAGAGCGTGGTCATCGCCTGGACCAGCCGCAGCCCGATGACGGCCCGCTCACCGTCCCCGGCCTGGCCGGCGACGCCGGATTCCAGCGACCAGCTGAGCGCGGCACGCAGATTGTCATGCTCGGCCTCGAGCCTGTCTAGCGCTGCCAGGTGCGCCGGGCCGCCGAGCTGCTCCCGGGACCGTTCCGCGAAGGCTGTGTAGTACTCGGCATGCCGGCGCTGGGCATCGTCAAGCTCTCCGGCCTGCGCCAGGCGCTCACGTGCGTACTCGCGGATCGTCTCCAGCATGCCTAGGCGCGGCTCGCCATCGGCGCCCTCGGTCACCGTGATCAGGCTGACGTCTTGCAGCTCGGCCGCGAACTGCAGCGGGTCCCATCCGTCCGGACCGCCACCGGCCACGGCCACCGCGGCGAGCGCGTCTAAGTCGAATCCCCCGGCAAAGACGCTCATCCGGCGGAACACCCCGGCAACGTGCGGGGCCAGCAGGTCATAGCTCCAGGCCACGGTGTTCCGCAGGGTCTGCTGGCGCAACGGCCGCCCGGCCTCGGCGGCGGCCAGCCCCAGGCGGTGACCCAGGCGGGCGAGCAAGGCCCCGGGGGCCAGCAGCTTGACCCGGGAGGCGGCCAGCTCGATGGCCAGCGGTAGCCCATCCAGCCGCCGGCAGATCGCGGCGACGTCGGCCGCGTTGGCCTCGGTCACGGCGAAGTCCGGCCGGACCATGCCCGCCTGCTGGGCGAACAGCCGGACCGCGCTGGACGCCGCCACCTCATCGAGTGCCGCTTCCCGCGCTGTCTCCAGCGGCGGCACCGGCAGCTCATGCTCGCCGAGGACGTGCAGCGGCCGCCGGGACGTAGCCAGCACCTCCAGCCCGGGGGCGCCCGCCAGCAGCGCAGCCACCACCGCGCCCGCCCCGTCGAGCTGCTCGAGGTTGTCCAGCACCAACAGCGCCCGGCGCCCGGCCAGGTACCCGGTCACCGCGTCCGCGGCCTGGCCCTCCACGCTCACGTCCAGGCTGTCAGCCAGCGTCTTCCACATCACCTCGGCATCGCGGACGGCCGCCAGCGCGACGAAGAACACCCCGTACGGAAAGTCCTCCCCGAGCCCCGCGGCGGCCGCCAGGGCAAGCCGGGTCTTGCCCACCCCGCCGGTGCCGGTAAGCGTCACCAGCCGCACCCCCGGCCGCGCTATGAGAGCGCGCACCTGCCTCAGGTCGTCATCCCGCCCCACCAGCGGCGTCGGCGGCACCGGCAGGCTCGTCCGGGTGCCCAGGGTCTTCAGCGGAGGGAAGGTCTCGCGCAGGCCCGGGGCGGCGAGCTGGTAGATACGTTCCGGCTCGCCGATGTCCTTCAGCCGGTGAAATCCCAGGTCGCGGACTGACATCTCGGCAGGCAGCCAGGGAGCCGCCAGCACGCGCGTCGCCTCCGACAGCACCACCTGACCGCCGTGCGCGGCCCCAGCGATCCGCGCCGCCCGGTGCACATCCATGCCGATGTACCCATGCTCATGACGGATCGGCTCCCCCGAGTGCAGGCCCATCCGGACCCGCACCGCATCCCCGTCCGGCCAGTCCTGCGCGGCCAGGGCCCGCTGCGCCGCCAGGCAGCAGCGCACCGCATCGCCGGCGGACTCGAACACGACGAAGAAGCTGTCCCCCTCGGTGCCCATCTCACGGCCATGCCACCCGGCGATCGCGGCGCGCATCAGGGCACGCTGGGCGGACAGCGCAGCACCGTACCGGTCACCCAGACGACTCAGCAGCGCCGTCGAGCCCTCGATGTCGCTGAACAGCATCGTGATGGTGCCCGCAGGCAGTTCCGCCACTCCTCGATTATCACCAGGCCGCAGGCCCCCGGCATCATCCTCCAGGGCGGCGGCGGTCGCCGACCTGGAGCGCGCGGCGCACGGCAAGCTCGGCGTCTGGCTGACCCTCCCGGTCGAGCCGTCAGGGCTGCAGGACAACGCGATCTCGGTGATCGACTCGATGCTGCACGACCGCGTCTCGATAACCGGGATCAACGTGATGACGATGGACTTCACGTCGCCGCCCGGCGCCGGGAGCAGCATGTTGCAGCTGACGGAGAACGCGCTGCGCGCGGTGCATATGCAGCTTGCGGGCCTCTTCCCCCGCTACGGCATCCATCTGAGCTCCGGGCAGGTCTGGCAGCGGCTCGGCGCGACGGTCATGATCGGCCAGAACGACATCCGGGGCGAGAACTTCACCGTCGGTGACGCCCGGGGCCTGGTCAGCTTTGCGGCCGCAACCCACCTCGGCCGGGTGTCCATGTGGTCGCTCAACCGGGACAGCCAGTGCGGGTCGTCCTTCTCCGAGAACGGGGTCGTGTCCAACACGTGCAGCGGCACGGCCCAGTCCGGCCTCGAGTTCTCCCACCTCTTCGGCAGGCTGGCGGGCGCGGCGTCGGCGACCTCATCGGCCGGGGACGTCCGGCCCGCCGCCGCGGACACGGACCCGGCGGACGCGCCGTACCCGCTGTGGTCGCCGGACGCCGACTGCCCGACCGGTTACAAGAACGCCGACTGCCCGACCGGTTACAAGGTCGTGGAGGACGGCGAGATCTACGAGGCGAAGTGGTACAACAGCGGCGAGGACCCGCAGGCCCAGGTGCAGTACGCGTGGCAGTCACCCTGGGAGCTGCTGGGACCGGTGCTGCCGGGCGATCATGCTCCGGTCATCCCGGCGCCGAGAGCGGGCGCGTACCGGGCCTGGTCGATCGGCACCCGCTACCGGGCGGGCAGCAGGGTGCGGTACCAGGACCTGCCCTACCAGGCCAAGTGGAGCAACCAGGGGGTCTCCCCGGCGACCGAGGCCGGCGACCCGGCCGCCTCGCCGTGGAAGCCGCTGTACAGCATCCCCGGCGAGCCGGCCGGCGTTCCCGCCATCGGGTCCTGAGCGCCGCGCCGCCCCGGGACGGCGGGTCCTGGCGGGGTCCGGGCGGGTCCCGGCGGGGTCCGGGCGGGGTCCGGGCGGGTCCTGGCGGGGTCCGGGCGGCTCCCGGCGAGTCCCGGCGGGTTTGACCCTCCCGTAACAGGAGGCCGCAGGGTCTGGGGCATGAGCGATACGAAACTCGCCCCGGGCACCGCGAGGCCGTCTCCGGGGCAGCAGGCCGGGATCAACCGCTGGCGGCGCTGGGCGCCGCTGGCCGTGCTGATGTGCGGGACGTTCATGATCGTCCTGGATTTCTTCGTCGTGAACGTGGCGCTGCCGTCGATAGAGGCCAGCCTGCACGCGAGGGCCAGCGCGATCGAATGGGTCGTGGCCGGGTATGGCCTGAGCTTCGCCGTGCTGCTCATCGCCGCGGGGCGGCTGGGCGACAGGTTCGGCCGGCGTCGCGTGTTCGGCGCCGGCCTGGCGGTGTTCGTGCTCGCCTCGGCGGCGTGCGGCCTGTCCACCAGCGCGTGGCTGCTGGTGGGGGCGCGCGTCGCTCAGGGCGTTGGCGGGGCGCTGATCAGCCCCAACGTGCTCTCGATCATGGGCGTTACCTATCCCGGCGCCGACCGGGTGCGCGCGATCACGGTGTACGGGATGGTGATGGGCGTGGCGGCGGCCGGCGGGCAGCTCATCGGCGGCGCGCTGATCGCGGCGAACGTGTTCGGCCTCGGCTGGCGGGCCGTGTTCCTGGTGAACGTGCCGGTCGGGCTCGCGGCCCTGGGGTGCGCCCGGGGGCTGGTCCCCGAGTCGCGGGATGGCCAGGCGGCCCGCCTGGACCTGCGCGGCATGCTTCTGGTCACGGCCGGGCTCACCGCTCTGGTGCTGCCGCTGGTGGAGGGCACCTCGCTGCACTGGCCGGCCTGGACCTGGGCCTGTCTGGCGGCGTCGCCAGCGATCCTCGCCGCCTTCGCCGCCAGCCAGCTTCGCGCGGCGCGGCGCGGCGGCGCGCCACTGCTCGACCTGGCGCTGTTCCGCCGCCGCGCTTTGGCCGCGGGCCTCGCGACCCAGCTCGCGTTCTGGTGCGGCCAGGCGGCCCTCTTCCTGGTCCTGGCCCTCTACCTGCAGGAGGGGCGAGGGCAGAGCCCGCTGCCGCGGCCGCGCGGCGCTTTTCAGCCTGGAAGTTGTCCAGCGCCGCGCCTTCGATGTCGAGGTCGATCGCGGTCAGATGGTAGGCGCTGATCACCGACTGGTAGGCCTGGGCCAGGCCGCCCACGGTCGTGCACGCGACGTCCAGGCTGGTGTGGGCCTGGCCGCCGAAGGACACGACCGGCTGCGCGCCGTCTTGCTGCACCTGGGCGATGCGCGAGCTCATCGCGAGCGACTCGTTCGCCTGGGCGAGCGTGTAGGCGCCGCCCCAGCTCGGCGTGCAGCCCGCCCCGGGCCCTCCCGGCCCTCCCTCGAGGCTGCGTGCGACGGCTCCCCCGCCCGCCCGGACCAGGGGCCGCCGCGGAACCGGGCCGCGGTGCGCCCGTCACGTTCAACCGAATGCTTGACGCCCCACGCTGACGAAGGGTTGTCTCAATTGCGAAGAGTGATGCGGAGTGATATTGGGGTCAGGCGCCACCCGATCGTCGCCGCGCGTCACCGGCTGGCATCATCGAGTACATGACAGTGGTGAAGATCAATGCGATCACGGTGCCGGCCGACAGCGGGGACGAACTCGCCCGGCGGTTCGCCGCGCGGGCCGGCGCGGTCGACGACCAGGACGGCTTCGAGGGCTTCGACCTGCTCAAGCCGACCGACGAGCGCACCACCTGGCTCGTGGTCACCCGGTGGCGGGATGAGGAGTCGTTCCAGGCGTGGCTGCACTCCCCCGCGTTCGAGCACGGCCACCGTTCCGCGGCCGAGCGCGCCGGCGCCGAGGCGCCGCCTCCGGTCGGCGTCAGCAGCGAACTGTGGTCCTACGAGATCGCCGGAGGCTCGCCCGGCCGCAAGGCTTAGGTCAGGGCTTTTTTCCTGAACGTTCCGCCGGCCCGGTGTCTCACCGCCCGGCGGAACCTGGCCCGGTTTGGCCAGGCAGCCGCCGGAACCCCGGCGGCTGCCTGGCCAATCGGCTCCCCATTCACTAAGACGCGCAGCCGGGACGGCCGGATTACCTGAGCGGCCGCATGTCAGGAGACGACCAGGCTCATGTCGTCCCAGTAGATGATCGTGCCCTTGGTGCCCTTGAGGAAGTCCGGCTCCATCGCGCCGTACACCTCCTTGCTGGTGGGCCGGATCCCGGTCACGGTCAGCTGGGTCCAGGTGCCTGCGGTCAGGGTGACGTTGGGCCCGGTGGCGCTGTCCACGTAACCGCCGGAGGAGGTCAGCAGGTCCAGGCTCAGGTTCACCTTCACGGACGCGGTGGCGTACACCCAGATCGCCGCGGTGTAGGTGTCGGCGGAGCTGATCGAGGCGTACCAGCTGGGGTTGTTGTCCATGTCCCAGCCGCCGCTGGTGGCGGTGAGCGTCTGCGCCAGCGACCACGACCCCGAATGCACCACGGCCTGGGAGCGGGCCAGGGTGCTGCCCCAGTAATCGGCCGGCACCCCGGCGCTTTCGAACCCCGGGTTCGGGATCAGGTTCGCCGGCGCGGCGGTGTAGGTGAACTGGTCGGCGCTGCTGGTGGCGCTGGTCCCGCCCGCGGTCGTCACCGTCACGTTCACGGTCCCGCTGCCGGCCGGGGACGTCGCGCTGCACGACGACGCCGTGCACGACACCCCGGTCGCCGCGACGCCGCCGAACGCCACGCTCCCGCCGGACAGGTTCGACCCGGACACGGTCACCGCGGTGCCGCCCGCGGCCGGTCCGCTGGACGGGCTCACCCCGGTCACCGCCGGCGCCGGCGTGGACGTGGTGCCCGCCGCGTACAGCTCGGCGGTGGCAAGGCTGGTCCCGTCGTATCCGCCGGCCACCAGGACCTGCCCGTCCGGCAGCACGGTCGCGGTCTGCAGGCTGCGCCCGTCGTTCATGCTCGGGCCCAGCGTCCAGGTGTTGGTCGAGGGCTGGTAGATCTCCGTGGACGCCAGGTACGGGGTGGCCGTGTCGCCCATGTACCCGCCGGTCATCAGGACCGTGCCGTTCGGCAGCACGACGGCCGCGGCCTCCTCCCGCTGGACGTTCATGTTCGCCGCGGCCTGCCAGGTCCCCGTCGACGGCGTGTACAGGTCTGCCCCGGTGACCCCGTCGCAGCAGCCGGTGACCGAGCCGCCGGCCACCAGGACCTGCCCGCTGGGCAGCAGGCTGGCCGTGGCAAAGACATGGCCGGTCGCCGTCGTCCCGGCGCTCGACCACGACCCGGTGGCCGGGTTGTAGATCTCCGCGGTGTCCAGCGGGCTGCTTCCGTTGCCGCTGTTCATGTTCGGGACGATGAAGTCCCCGCCGACCACCAGCACCGTCCCGTTGCCCAGCAGCGTCGCGGTCGCGTAGTAGCGGCCGGTGCTCATGCTGCCCGTGGCGGTCCAGGCGTTCGTGGCCGGGTTATAGATCTGGGCGGTGGCGAGGGCGTCGGGGCCAGCCTCCGGCGTGCAGCACCCGCCGGCCACGAGCACGGTGCCGTTGGGCAGCGTGGTAGCCGTGGCGCCGGTGCCCGGCGCGGAGGCCATCGGCCCGGTTTGCGTCCAGGTGCCGGTGGCCGGGTTGTACACCTCGGCGGTGCCGATCTGGCCACCGCCGGTGGACATTCCGCCGGCGACCAGCACCTCGCCGTTCTGCAGCAGGGCCGCCACCTGCGCGGCCCGCGCGGTGGTCATCGACCCGGTCAGCGCCCAGGTGCCGGTGGCCGGGTTGTAGATCTCGGCGCTGGCCAGCGAGTTGTAGTTGGCGTCCTGGCCGCCGGCGACCAGCACCTCGCCGTTCTGCAGCAGGGTGGCGGTCGCCTGCGAGCGCGCGGTGGTCATGGACCCGGTCAGCGTCCACGACCCGGTCTGCGCCACGGCGGATCCGGAGCCCGCCAGCAGCATGGTGGCCGCCAGCACGAGCACGCCCGCGGCAGCGGCGGCGGCACGTCCCCGCCGCCGGACTAAGTTGATGCCTCCGGTCACGATCATCGTGTCCCCCCCTTTCGCCATCCGCACCACACGGCGGCGAAGCGAACAAGGCCTGAGGTCCGCCGCGAGCGGGCAGTGCGGATCGCCGCCCGTTAGACGCGCCGGGTGACCGGCCGGGTTACCCCGGATGTGCCCGTTTCCAGCGAGATCCGCCAGGAAGTCCGGGAGCTTGTCCCGCGCCCCATCGATGTTCCGGCCGGTCTTGCGGCCACCCGGGAATGTCGGTGGCGGCCGGTACGCTCCGGCCATGGCGACGTTCGCGGTAACCCTTGTCCACGGCCCGGGCTGGGATCCGTCTCGGCCGATCCGGAGCCAGGACGGCTGGCACGAGCACGCGGCCTTCATGGACGGCCTGGTCGACGACGGTTTTCTCATCCTCGGCGGCCCGCTGAGCAACGGAGACCGGACCCTCCACCTCGTCCAGGCTCCTGACGAGGCAGAGATCCGGGCGCGCCTGGCGGGCGATCCCTGGGCTTCGGCCGGGCTGCTCGACGTCGGGGCGATCGAGCCCTGGGCGCTCTGGCTCGACAGCCGGCCGGACGCCCGGGCCAGCTGAGCGAGGGAGACCGCCGGACCGCCCCGCCAGCCGGCCGGGCAAGCGGCGAGCCCGCAGGTGACCCCTGCACGCCAGCCGCGGAACAGGCGAGCCCGCCGGTCCCCCCGCCCAGCCAGCCGCGGAACAGGCGAGCCCGCAGGTGACCCCTGCACGCCAGCCGCGCAACAGGCGAGCCCGCCGGTCACCCCGCCCAGCGCACCGGGCGGTGCTGGCCGCCGGTGTTGTAGATGACCTGGCCGGTGATGAAGCCTGCGTCAGCAGAGGCGAGGAAGGCGGCAAGAGCCGCCGTGTCGGCGGGTTCCCCGATCCGGCCGAGGGTGAACGCCGGCCCCATCTCCGCTCGCTGCTCGCCGGACAAGCCGGCGAACGGCCCGGTCGCCGTGCTGCCCGGGGCGATCGCGTTGACGGTGATCCGGCGCGGGGCGAATTCGGCGGCGGCAACCCGGGTGACCTGGTCGACGAAGGCCTTCACGCCCGAATAGAGAGCGCTGCCGGGCAGCGCGGCACTGGTCACGCCGGAGGAAATGTTGATCACGCGACCGCCGTCGGCGAGTATGCCCGCCGCGGCCTGCATCATCAGGAACGGCCCGCGGGCGTCGACGGCGACCAGACGGTCGAAATCCGCGGGCGGGGTGTCCGCGACCGGCGCCCAGTAGGTGATCCCGGCGTTGTTCACCAGAATGTCCAGCCGGCCGAATTCCGCCATCACCGCGTTCACGACCGCCGCTGCGGTGCCGGTCTCGCCGGCATCGGCCCGGACCGTGAACGCCCGGCGGCCGAGCCCGCGGACGTGCCCGGCGACCTGCTCGGCCTCGTCGATACCGGTGTGATAGGTGAAGCCCACGTCGGCTCCGTCCGCGGCGAGCCGGCGCACGATTTCGGCGCCAATGCCGCGGCTTCCGCCGGTGACCAGCGCGACCTTGCCCGCCAGCCCGTCTGCGTTGCTCATTGCACCTCCGTGTGTGCACGTGATCCCGGTGCCCAGTACAGCGGCCCGGGCGCCAGGGCAGAAGGACCGGTCCGCTCTAGATCCATACACTCCAGGTATGGATGACGTGGAGGTCCGCGAGCTGCGCTACTTCATCGCGGTGGCCGAGGAGCTGAATTTCACCCGGGCCGCGGCGCGGCTTGGCATTGCCCAGCCGCCGCTGTCGGCCGCCATCGGCAAGCTCGAGCGGAAGCTTGGCGTGCCGCTTCTCGAGCGCACGAGCCGCCGGGTGTCGCTGACCCGGGCGGGCGCCACGCTCCTCGAGCAGGGGCGCATCGCGATCGAAGGGGTCAGCGCGGCGGTGGAACGCGCCCGCAGGGCAGGAACGCAGCGCGCGTGCGTCACGGTCGCCGTCAAGCCAGGGTCGGGCAGGGCATTGCTGAAGAGGATCGTGGAGCTGTGCGACCGGGATCCGCAGGTGCCGGACGTGCACTTCCTGTTCGGGCACCCTGGCGGGCCCGCCGCCGCGCTGCGCGGCGGCGCGGCCGACGTAGCGATCTTGCGCACGCCGTTCGACCAGCGTGGCCTGGACAGCGAGGTGCTGCTGGTCGAGCCGCGCGTCGCGGTGCTGCCCGCGGGCCACCGGCTCGCCCGGCGCTCCAGGCTGCGCCGCGCACCGACCTGGCCGGCGAGCCGATGCCGCGCTGGGTGGGGCAGGCCGACCCGGCAGCGGCCGCCTACTGGGCCGGCACCGACACACCCGGCGCCGGGCACGCGTCCCGGACACCCGAAGGTCCCGAGATCAACGACATCAGCCAGCTACTGGACGCCGTCGCCCTCGGCACCGCCGTCGCCTACATCCCGGTCTCCGCCGCGGACCCGA
>Ga0335075_10004400_pt1 | contig 22056 bp, 20 predicted proteins | sample Lox_Sample_24_FD_206723 | JGI IMG/M metagenome (GOLD analysis project Ga0335075, IMG submission 206723) | Soil microbial communities from Loxahatchee National Wildlife Refuge, Florida, United States - Lox_Sample_2.4 | ecosystem: Environmental > Terrestrial > Soil > Wetlands | place: USA...
TGCATTTTGATTATGTGAAAGATGGCAGATGGTCTTACGACCACGAGGAAGAAGATGTGCGCTACGCATCTTTCGAGCCGGAGCCAGAGCCATCGGAGCAACTGCCCCGCGACCAGACTGCGCAGAGTCCGCCCCATGATACCGAGGCGGCCGAGAACGCAGGGCCTATGCCCGACCAGGAGCGCCAGGCCCGGATTGACGCGCGGCGCGCGGCGAAGGAAGGGCGCGACGCGGCCGAGCGCGTTACAAACGATCCCGACCATGAAATCTGACGAAGACAACGAAGGCCCCCGGACTTTTCCAGTCCGAGGGCCTTGCCGTTCGACACACCCAACGCAGTGAACGCGAGTGCGGTATATCACCGTTCACGATCCATCGGCTTCCCAGCCTGTGACCGTGCTTCATCTTACCTCAGATCATCATCATTGTTCGACAAATATCCCGGAGGGTGAATGCCCGAAGGGCAGAGGGAGGCAGAGCCTCCCTGCATCGCAAAACGCATCGGGCCGAAGGGCCGATCCCTCTCTGACGCACAGAGATCAGGCCGCTTCCGGCTTAGGGGAAGGCGGGCCGGCCTGGGCTGGCGGCGGTGCATCGGAAGGAGAGGGGGCGGCGGCGACGGCGAAGCTGGCGGCAGCGGGCGGAATGGTGGCGGGATCTTCGGGGGTCCGGTCATCAAGGAAATGAAACAGCGACCGATCCTGCGGACGGGTGACGTAGCGGTTCAGCAGCTTCGTCAGGGCGGCGGCGAATTCGGGATCGACTTCGGCATGTTCCAAAGCGAGAGCACCGGCGATGACCTTGCGCCTTGTATCGTTTTTCCGCTTCTGCTTTGTCTCCTGGAGGGCGAGCTGCTTCAGCCGGGCGTCGAGCCGGGCTTTCCGTTCCAGCAGTTTGGCGCGTTCATCTTGTGCCATCTTGGGGAAATCGTAACCTAAAAGCTGCACAATCTCAAGTTTCATGTTACTGTGGTTGAGTGCCTGAACCGAGCGTCAGCGAGGTTCCCAGATTCACGGAGTGCGCACTTATACACTCGCCAGAGGCGAGCGTGTGCGGCCCCGCCATCCGGCAGGGCAGGGGCGGCCATCCGGCCGCGACAAGAAAGACCCGCCCGCGTCCCCGTCCGCCATCCGGCAGACAGCGCGAGCGGCAAGGCAACCCTAGACCTTACTGAGTAGCGCGTAAAACACTGGTTTTCGGCAATGGTTATGGCGGGGTCGGCGTGGCGATCTACCATTTCACGGCCAAGGCGATCAGCTTCGGGAAGGGCGAGAGCGCCGTTCACCGCGCCGCTTATCATGCCCGCACCCAGCTCCGCGACGAGCGGAATTCCAAGGACACGCGCGACTACGCTCACAAGGGCGACCTCGCCTGGTCCGGCATCTTCGCGCCGAAGGACGCTCCGACTTGGACCCGCGACCGCGCGCAACTCTGGAACCGCGCGGAGGCGGCCGAGCGCCAGGCCAACGGCCAGCCCGCCCGCAATCTTGAGATGGCCCTTCCGAACGAGCTGACGCGCGAGCAGCAAGTCCGTCTTCTGACCGATTTTCTGCGCGAACAGTGTGCCCGCAAAGGCATGATCGCGGACGCGAACATCCACTCGGACTACGACGCCGAGGGCATCATCCGGGCGGGTGCGGACCCGACCGAGCCGAGGAACGACCACGTCCATGTGCTGCTGACCATGCGCCGGCTCGACGGCGACAGGTTCAGCAAAACGAAAACCGACGCGCGGGAATGGAACAGCAAGGAGCAGCTGGCGACGTGGCGCGAGAATTGGGCGAAGGCCGGCGCGAAGGCGCTGCAAAAGGCGGGGTTCGAGATCGAGGCGCAGCGGTTCGCCGTAGGGCATCTGACCCTGCCCGAGCAGCGCAAGGCCGCGCTCGACCGGGGCGACATTGCATGGGCCGATCAGCTCGACCGGGAACCCGACATCAAGCAGGGCGCGGCCTCGGCGGGCATGGAAAAGCGCGGCGAACGCAGCGACCGGGCCGCCGAACGGCGCGACGTTTTCAACCGCAACGCCGAGCGCGAGGAAGTCCGGGCCGAGGCGGAAATCATCGACCTTGAGCTGGCCCGTCTCGACCGCGAGCAGCGCACCGGGACGACCGGGCGGGGGCGGGGTAGGGCCGCCCGCCAGGAGGCCGACCGGATCAAGGCCGCGAACGAGGCCCGCTACCGCGACATGCGCGCGCGGCACGAGGCGGCTTATCAGCGCCGGCAGCAGGAAATCGTCCAGTCCCGTGCCGAGCGCGAGGCCGGCCGGCATGCGATCTACGAGAAATACCGGACCGCGCTCGACGCCATCTGGAAGCCGGAACCGGGACCGAAAGCCGCCAGCCCGGAGATGGAGGCGTGGCGGCAGTTCGGCCGCTTCATGGACCAGCGCAAGGCGCAGTTCGAGCAGCGCGACCGAACCCTGTTGGGGCGGCTCGACAACGCCGCCCGGCTGCTGGCGACCGCTCCCCGCCGCCGCAACCAGCCGCGCGGCCTGTTCGCCATCGTGCGGCTTGCCTTCAATCACGAGGAACGCCGGAAGCTGTTCGAGCGCGAGCAGCGCCGCACCTTCGCCCGGCTTGCGCCGCCGAAGCCGGCGCGACCGAAGGAACGCCCGAAACCTGTCACGCCGGAGCCGCGTCGCGTTCAAGCGGAACGGCTGAAAGCGATGCGGACCGCCGAGCTGGCTGACTATGCGAAGCGCCAGGCGGCGGCAGCAAAGTCCATGCAGGCCCGCCACCAATTCCAGCGCGAGGCCGAAGCCGCCGAGAAAGCGGCTTTCGAGCGCGACCGCGCGGCGGCATGGGCCGCGCACCGCGAAGCCTTCCCGCAGGAGCAGGCCCGGACGGGCCGGCGCGAGGCGACCACGGGGCAGGAGATCGACGCCGGCAGCCCTGCCAACGACACTGGACCGGACCCAGGGGCCGAAAATCTGACCGGGGAGGCCGACGAAGCCTTCCGGGACTATTCCACTTCCCCCGAGCCGTCAGGGGCCACCCTGCGGCCGGATATGGGGGAAAGCGACCCCATTGCGGAGGAGGGCAGGGCGGAAGGAAGCCGCGCCCTCACGCCCGACCAGGAGCGCCAGGCCCGCATCAACGCGCGGCGCGCGGCGCGGGAAGGGAGAGACACGGCCGAGCGCAGCGACAGAACCGGCCGCGAGCGGGGGAGGTGATGCTCAATCGGCGGATTCGGGCACGGCGGCCTTGCGGGCGGCGCGTTCCGCTTCGGCCCGATCCAGCGCGGCGAGGCGTTGTTTGATGTAGATTTCTGCATTGGCTTCCAGTGGCCAAAGGAAATGCAACTCGCTCAGCATGGCGCTCTCATCGACCGGCCCGGCTTTCGGCAGAAGATACTTAACCAGCCCGCCGACCGGGCTGAGGAGGATGTCCCCTAAACCTTCAAGGATCGTGCCTTGGTCAATCTTGCACGCCCTGAAATGCGCGATGGCCTCATGCAGATAGTCCCGCACATACTCCAAATCGGGATCGAGGCCGTTCTCCCGCCGCTTGTTGTCGTTGATCGCGTCCTTTTCCGCCATGATTATTATCATGCCGTAATGGGACGCTTTTCCGCAAGTTTTGCCGCAGAGGAGCGCCGATTATGAGGGAACCCCGACCCGCCAAACAGGACTTCGACAAGCGCGGGCAGGAGGACGAGGAATTCCGCAGGCGATTTCCAAGGCCCGAACAGCAGGACCAGGCGCGGGCGGCGATTCAGGAGACGCAGCAGCGCATCAAGGAAGCGCAGCAGGTGCTTGAAGACAAGTTGCGGGCCATTCAGCGGCCGGAACCTGCGCCTGCGCCGGCCGGGCTTTCCAGGGGAAAGCAAGAGGACGAGCGTGTGCAGGCCGTGAAGGCAGAGCACGACGCCAAGCTTAAGCAGGTCATCGAGGAGCACGAAAAAAAGCTCCACCAGATCGAGCACGGCGACGGCCCGGACCACACTGACGACCCGCCGCCGAACTCGCGTGACGGGGAGCGCGAGGCAGATCCGGACTCGATCATCGACGCCCGCGCCGACAAGCAGATTGAAGACCCGGCCGCTGAAACCCCGTCCCTCACCCCCGACCCGGAGCGTCAGGCCCGCATAGACGCGCGGCGCGCGGCGCGGGAAGCGCGCGAGGAAGCCGAGCGCGACGGCCCCGGCCCGGAGCGCGAAAAATGACGCGCCTTTAGGCGCTATTCCAGCAGGCCGCCCGGTTCCGGGTCCGGACGCCTGGACGGAATCGGCCCCGGCTCCGGCCGCGCCCGTGGCTCCGCCTCCTGCCGTGGCAGCAGCGAGAGCGCCAGTTGATCAGCCGCGTTGATGGCCGAGGCGAGACGCGACGCCCATTGCGCCGTGGGATCGGCGGCCAGCTCCGCCACCGGCCGCCAGCTTTCGAGGTCCGGCCCCACGAACATCACCACTTCGGACGCCGTGCGGTAGAAGTCCGGCTTGGGCTTCAGCCGCCGCGCCTGCCGATCCGCGTTCAGGTCCGCCATGGCTTGCGCCTTGCGATGAAAGGGCAGCTTTTCGGCATGGCGCGGTTCCAGCGGCGCGACATAGCCGCGCGGATCGGCCCGCCAGAATTGCCACGCTTTCAGCCAGCGCGGACCCAATCCCCACGTGATCCGGCCGCCCTCGAAGCGCATGACGAGCGGCGATTCGAAACCGGGAACGCGCCACAGGACATGCGGGAACAGCGCGCGGAAGATCAGGAAGGCGATGAAGGCGAACACCGCGCACCAGAACAGCGGGCCGATGTTGGCCTGAAACCAGGCGGAATCGTCTCCCGGCACCCATGCCGTGGCGCGTCGCTCCATCCACACGAACAACGCCACGGCAGCGATAGCGGCCCACAGGCGGGCGCTCTTGACCGACTGCGGCGAGGCATAGCGGGCCTTGAGCGTCACCACGGGCCGCGCCTTCGTGCCGCCCTGGTAAATGCGCGGCCAGGTGCGGAAGCGGTCTTGCAGGACGCGGTTTCCCAGCGGTTCCCGCCACCTGTCCGGCTTCGGCGGCGGCTCAGGGTATTTCAGGTCCAGCTCGTGCCCGGCCTTGTCCCACCAGCCCCGCCGCCTGCCCTGCCTGTAAATCCATTGTCCGGCGATGGCCGTCCAGACGATCACGACCAGCCATGCCCCGAGGGGGTCTGTTATGAACGGATTCGGCTGGTTCCCCGTCATCGCCCGACCCCTACGGTCGCAGGCGGCGGATCGAACAGTGGGCGGTCGTCACGGTCTCGGAACAGCCCGTGCGTGTCGTAGTGCGCCCGTTGCAGCACGAGCGGCGGCTGACCGCCCCACAGCACCAGTTGCCGCCGCTGAGCGTCGTCGCGGCCGAACAGCCGGGCCGCTTCATCCAATTCGAGTAGCTTGACCGTCTGATTGGCCCACGCCTCGCCCGGCAGGCCCTTCCCGCCTTCGGCGGAGGTTTTCGGGCGATCCGTGGGAACCCTGATCGTGGTGGACCCCAGCCGCTTGGAGAGCCATTCGAGCGTTCCGAGGTCGGTGTTGCCGAAGAACTGCAACAGCCCGGCATTGCCGAGGAAAGTTTCCCAGCGATTGCGGTAGAGCGCTTGAAGCTGGCCAATATCCTGCAACACAGGCCAGAGCTTCACACCGAAGCCGGCGATTTGCCCGGCCGCGTTCTCGATTTGCTGCATGTGGCCGAGGCTGGCGAACTCATCCAGCACGAACAGGACGGACGCGCCGCCCGGCAGACCGGACGCATTGGTGCGCTCCATGGCTTGCAGCGCCAGGTTGACGAACAGCCGCAGCCACCGGCCGCAGGTGCCGATGTGCCGCGCCGGCAGGCACAGATAGACGGTCGTGGGTTTGAGCTTGAGGGATTCCAGCCGGAAACCGTCTGCCCGGATCGTGCGGCGGGAGCTGTCCGACTGCCGGAACAGGTCGAGGAACTTCAAATGCCGGCGCGCCGACGATAGGACGGATTCCCGTTCCTTTTCGGGCTTGCTGAACAGAGTGGAGGCGGCCGACTGGATCACGCCCCCGGCCGCGCTGTTTTGCAGCATGTCGTCTTCCAGCGCGTCCATCGAGAAGCCGCCGAGCGCCTTGGGGTTGGCGTCGGGCGCGCCCTTGGCGATCAGATCCTGAAGGGCGAATAGATCCCGGCCGTCATCGAAAGCCGGCCAGGTGCAGACGTGCAGGATGACGCCCTCGATAAAGGCGCGCGCGGATTCGTCCCAATGCGGGTCCGAACCTTCCACCACTACGAGCGCGTCCGCGATCAGCGCCGCGTCCTCGATGAAGCTGTCCGGCCGCATCGCGGCTATCGGGTTGAAGCCGGCGGCGAAGGGGGCCGCGTGCGTTCCGGCCGTCACATCGAAGGGATCGAGCACATGCACGGCCTGGCCGAGCCGCTTGCGTTGCTGCGCCGTGATGGCGGCCAGCTCGCCCTTCGGGTCGGTCGCCAGCACCGAGCCGGGCCAGTGCAGCATGTTCGGAACGATGGCGGAGCGCCCCTTGCCGGCACGAGAGCCGGCGAAGGTGCAGACGTGGCGATCGTCCTCTATGCCGATCGGCGTCCCGTTCAGGATGTGCCGGCCCTTGCCCGGCGGGCCGGTCACGTCGCCGCCGACCAGCCCCAGGAACAGGCGGGGCGAACCTGGCCGCCATTGCGCCACCGGTTCGCGCACGATCCGGGCGGGGTCCGCGAAGCGTGCATCGGGCGCGTGGGCCTCATCCGGTCCCCTGGTCGGATCGCCGCGCAGAAAGCCCCTAAACGGATCGAGCGCCCCCTGTTGCATGCAGACCTCCCGCAACCGCGTCTGGAACAGTTTCCACAGCCATAAACGCGGCGGTCGATGTCACGATCCAAACGGCAAGCCGGGTGCGCCCTGTCCGGGGAGGCCGGAGGCGGCAACGTGCTTCCTCCGCCCCGGCGTGACCCCAACTATGAGGCTTTCGGGGAACTATGAAATCGGACGATGAGATTTTTCATATTAAGGATTCACTAATTCGGGTAGGTTGTTCGCATGGCCGATTCGCCGCCGGAGAAAGCGCGCGTCCTGACGTTCGACATCAAGCCGCGCAGCCGCGACGCGATTAAGCCGGCTGAGCTGATCCAGGTGACCGGTCACCACGAGCTGACGCTGAATGCCCGGCGCGCGATCACCATCCTCTGGCACAACGCGCACATGCAGGGCGTCCGCGAAGGGCGGGATTACACGGTCGAGATCGACGACCTGAAGCCGGGCGGCCACAAGGGGTATGAGATGGTCGGGGAGGCCATCGAGGCGCTGATGCGGACGATCCTCACGCTGCGCTTGCCGGATGGCAAAACGCGGCGGGTGCAGTTCCTTGGCGGCAACGACCTGGACGATCCCGACCGGCCCGCCGGCGTCCTGACCTACAGCTTCGACAAGCGGCTGATCGAGGTGCTGCAAGACTCGACCATCTGGGGGAAAATCGCGCTCCCCGTTTTGATGGCCTTTACCTCGAAATATGCCGTCAGCCTCTATGAAAACCTGGCGCAGTTCGCGGCTCTCACGAAGAAGGTCCACAAGGACTACTCACTCGACGAGTTCCGGGAGCTGCTGGGCGTGCCGCCCGGCCGCTACAAGACGTTTGGCGAGCTGAACAAGCACGTCATCAAGCCGGCCGTGGACGAGGTGAACGCGCTTGCGCCGTTCCGCATCACCCTGCTGCCGATCAAGCAGGGCAAGAAAGTCGTTCAGATCAAGGTCGCGTGGTGGCCCAAGGACAGCACCGCCCTGGGCGAAGCCTGGGACGAGATGCAGCGGTCGAAGGTGGGGCGGCGTGCGCGGATCAGCGGCACCGCCGAGCATGTTCTGGACCCCATGCCGTCAGTGAATCGCCTGGTGCGCGCCATGCCGCCGCTGCGGCCGTCCCCGAAGACCTCATAGTTGGCCGGCCAACGTTATCCACAGCCGGGCGGCCCGCCTGCCCGAATCCCTCACAGCATCCCCCGAACACCTCATTTTTGCGCCCCGACAATCTCATAGCAGAAGGCCGTTTTTCCCCGAGAACCTCACCGGAGTCCCCGAATCCTTCACAGTTGGACCGCTAAGTCACTGGTCCGAAATGGCTATTCGCCCCTGAATCTTGAATCCTTGAATCTAAAGAGAACACTTGAACACAGGCGGCTGTGGATAACCTGGCCGAAGCAGAGGCGCGCTGGACCCAGGAAACGGCCTTGACAGGGCGTTGTCATTTATGACAACATGGGAGCGTGATTCGAACCCGGCCGATATCGTGGCTGAAAGCGGCCAGGAAGGATTTCGAGCAGTTCCCGCAAGGGGCGCAGATCGAGATGGCGCGCGCGTTGACCGTCGTTGCCGAGGGGGGTCACCCGGACATCGCCAAGCCGCTGCACGGGTTTGGCAGCGGTGTCCTGGAGCTAGCCCTTCGGCATAGAGGAGACGCATATCGCGTCGTCTACGCCCTGCAAATGGGGCCGGATGTATGGGTGGTGCATGCCTTCCAGAAGAAATCCAAGGCGGGGATTAAGACACCGAAGGCGGAAATTGACCTGATTGCCGAGAGGCTGAAACGCCTGAAGGAGGCGCTGCGATGACAAAAAGCGATGAATTCGATCTGGTGCGTGGCAGCGGGAACGTGTTCCGCGATCTTGGCCAACCGAATGCCGAGCTGGAGCAGCTTCGTTCGATCCTGGCCGCAAGGATTATCAGGAACCTTGACGGGCAGAAGCTAACCGTCCGCCAGGCGCAAGAGCTGACTGGCTTCGCGGCGGCTGATTTCTCCCGTGTCCGCCGCGCCAATCTCGGCCGCTTCACCGTCGACCGGCTTATGACGATGCTCGCCCGGCTGGGGGACGATCTCGAAATCACCGTTACCGACCGGCCGCACCCGCGCGATGCGAGGCGGCCAGCTTTAACACCCAGCCACCCGTAAGCTCCTGCTGAGCGACTGAGCATGCCGAATCGAGCCGCAATACCGCAATCTCTCTTCGCCCGCCGAAAGGTCAATAATGAGCAATCGTGATTATGGCGACCTTCGCCGCGAAGAACTGATCGAGCTTCTACGTGACCGTGATGCCGATGAAGCGGGCGGCTTGCGCCTTCACTACAAGGGTCAGACGCCCCCCTGGCGCATTGTCCGGCGCGTGCAGCCACGCCGGCAGAAAATCGAACAGAAGCTTTCATTCGGACCCGAAGAAGATCAAGCGAGCAATCTGATTGTGGAGGGGGACAACCTTCATGCGATGGTTTCGCTCTACAAATACCGGGGCCAAGCCGATCTCATTTTGACTGATCCGCCTTACAATACTGGCCTCGATTTTCGCTATAATGACAAATGGGACGACGACCCGAACGATCCCGACCTAGGCTCGCTCGTGCCGGCGGATGACGGTTCGCGCCACAGCAAATGGCTTCGCTTCATGGTGCCCCGCCTGTGGGCGATGCGCGAAATGCTGCGACCGGGCGGTGTGCTGGCGATCTGCATCGATCAACGCGAGCTCTTCCGGCTGGGCCTGGTGCTGGACGAGATGTTCGGAGAATCCAACCGTATCGGGATTATCAACTGGCAGAAAAACTACTCGCCCCGAAGCGATAACAAGCATCTGTCGTCCGCGACAGAATACGTTCTGGTTTACGCAAAGAATCTTGACCGGACCACGACCTCCCTACTGCCGCGCACGGAGGCCATGAACGCCCGCTACACGTCCGTCGACGGCGATCCTGAGCCATGGAAAGGCGGCGACATCAGCGGTCCGGGAGCGGAAACGCACCAGGGGATGGTCTATGCCATTCAGAGCCCGTTCACGGGCCAGCTCCATTATCCGCCGGAAGGTGCCTGCTGGCGTTTCGAGAAGCCACGGATGAAAGAATGGCTCAAGGAGTGGGGCGTCAATTACGTCGAGCGGGACTTGAACGACGGCAAGGCCGAAGCGCTTCTCATCAAGAACGCGCCGTTGCCGGGCACACCGACCTTTTCCGCCACAAACAAGGCGCTGAAGGCAGCGCGCGCCGCAGCACAGAAACGCCTCACATCCGGCCCTTGGCCGCAAGCCTACTGGAACGCCGGAGGCGAAGGAGGTCTTGCCTACAAGCGCTATCTGAAATCCGTGAAGCAGGGGTTCGTGCCGACCACCTTCTGGTCGAACGAGGATCTGGACGATCCAACGGATATAGGCGCTGTCTCATGGGTGCATCAGCAGAGCGGGCACAGCCAGACCGGCGTCAACGAATTGTCCGGTATCATGGGTCGAGGTCACGGTTTCGACACTGTGAAACCCCTGAAGCTGTTCAAGAAGATCATTCAGATTTGGTGCCCGCCTTCCGGCATCGTGTTCGACCCGTTCGCCGGATCGGGCACGACGGGTCATGCCGTTCTTGAGCTAAATCTCGAATCGCCGGCGACAAGGCGCTTCGTCCTGGTCGAGCAGGGCCGTCCCGAGAAGGGCGACTCCTACGCGCGAACGCTCACTGTGGAGCGGGTCCGCCGGGCCATTACTGGCGAGCGCGTGGACAAGGAGGGAACGATTGCAGTCTCGGCTACGCCCCTGCCGGGCGGCTTCCGGTTTTCCAAGCTGATATCGAAGGTCGACGCCGCAGCGGTGCTGGCTCTTGAGCGCGAGGAAATGCTCGATCTTCTGTTGACGACGCATTGGGACCAGGGCGAGCGCGGAGCCGTCCACTTGCGGCGGCTTCCGGCTGGGCAGCACGCCTATCTATTCGCTGTCGGCGCACGCGGCGAAGGGTTTTTCCTGATTTGGAGCGGACCGGATAAGCCCTCGGTGCTCGACCGCCCAGCTTTCCGGGGCATTGTGGAAGAGGCCAAAGCGGAGAAGCTTTCACCGCCCTATCATGTCTATGCCCGAACCGCGATCTATCCCGGCCCGAACATTGAATTCTATCAGATTCCGGACCGCATTCTGGAGAAGCTGGGTTTCAACGAAACGGTGCAACCCTATACCGAGCGCAGCTCTATCGAGGACGCCGCCGCGTGACGAACACGATCCAGCTTTTGCCGTTTCAGGTGCGTGCCTCCCAGCAGATCGTCAACCGCTTCCTTAAGCTCCAGGGCGACCCGAAGCGCCCGGCCGAGCACAAGGGCTGGGATGTTCCATTTTACCAGGCCCTTTCCGCTCTTACGGGCGCGGGCAAGACGCCGATCCTGGCCGATGCCGTGACCCAGCTCCGGACTACGATGGATCAGGAACCTATCGTTCTTTGGATCTCCAAGGCGAAAGCCGTCATCGATCAGACCTTCGCCAATTTCACGGCGAACGGTAAATACGGGCATCTCATCGCGCCCTTCGTTCCGATCTATTTGTCTGAGATCACGCCCACGCAGATCGAGGACGCCACAACGCCCTTCGTGGCGCTGACGACGGTCGGCACCTTCAACCAGAAGGACAAGGCCGCCGGCACGCTCCTGGTGCACAAGGCCGGCGAGGACAGCGGCGAAGTGTCGCTGTGGGACGAGCTTATCAAACGGAATGCAGGATCGGGTCCGCGTCGTCCGCTCCTCATTGTCTATGACGAGGGGCACAATCTCAGCGACCAGCAGACCGACCTCCTCCTGGAGCTGGAGCCGGAGGCGATTCTGGTTGCAAGCGCGACGATGCGGACGCCAGGCCGGCTGGGTCGGATGATCGAGCGCCTGAAAGATGCTGGATGGTCCGACGAGCCGCAGGACGATACCAAGGAGGATGTTCGCTCCTGCCTTGTGACGGCCGTCAGCAGCAAGGCGGTTGTAGAGGCCGGACTGGTCAAAAAGCAGGTCGTGATCGGCGGCTATGAATCGATCATGGAAACCATGCTCGATGAAATGCTCGTTGCGATGGCAACGACGAGCCAGAAGGCCGTCGAGATGGCGGGATTCTCTCCCAAGGCCATCTATGTCTGCCGCACGAACATCAACCAGGATGATGGCTCGACCGATCTTCCCAGCCGCCCTTTTGCCGAGCGGCGCGCGCCGCCGATCCTGATCTGGCGCTATCTGGTTGAGCAGAAGGGCATCGATCCGGACGACATCGCCGTCTATTGCGACCTGAAATTCGAGCGCCAAGCCTTTCCGCCGCCGCCCGACTTCGTGCTCTTTTCCGGCGGCGAGCAGGATTTCGCGGTGTTCTCGGCCGGGAACTACAAGCACGTCATTTTCAATCTCAGCCTGCAGGAGGGCTGGGACGATCCTGCCTGCGCTTTCGCCTATATCGACAAGTCGATGGGCTCAACCGTCCAGGTCGAGCAGGTGATCGGCCGTGTGCTCCGCCAGCCTGGCGCGCAGCATTATCCCGATCCGGACCTGAATACCGCCTCCTTCTTCATTCGGGTCGACAACAAGCAAGAATTTCCGAAGATTCTGAAATTCGTTCAAGACAAGCTGGGCGCTGAAATGCCGGAAGTCCGGGTCGAGGGTTACAGCGATCCGGGTGATCGCCAGCGATCCCGTCAGGAGCCGAAAGACACGCCTTCCGTCCCCGAGATCCATATCGATGCAAGTGAGGCTGTCACCCCGCTCTCCACGGCGCTTGCCGCTGTCCACGACTATCGCAACGACACCATCCATACGGCCGGCAAGGGCGAGGTCGTTCGGGCGACGCAGGCCATCGGCAGTGGTGACAAGGCAACCGTTCAGATCCTCGACACCCCGCACTCGAACCGCGTCATGGCGCGATGGTTGGTCCGGCGCGGCATGCAGGGCTTGTTCCCCGAAGCGGCCAAGGCGGTCGATTGGGCTGACCCGCGCTTCGACGCGCGGGTGGAGATCACCAGCACGGCAGCGGTGGCGCTGCGCGAAGCGGCCGAAAAGCTTGTCGACGCCTACATCGAACACAGCGAGCTCGTGTTCGAGGAGGAGAATCCATACAAGGTCGGTCCCGTTCTGGTGAATCCGAAAAAGGCCAAGCCATTCAAGAATGCCCTCCACGCGGCCTACGACTTGAACGGGTTCGAGCACGAAATCGCCGAGGCCATCGATGAGACGGGGATTCCTTGGGCGCGCAACCCGTCCAATGGCGGCTATTCCATCCCCTTGCTCGACAAGGGAGACACGCGTCGCTTTTACCCGGATTTTTTGGCCTGGCAGGATGGCCTCATCTACGCCATCGACCCGAAAGGCGGCCACCTGCTGACGAAGGATGCCGGCAGAAAGCTGCTTGATATCCGGGATGAAAAAGGCCATCGCAAAGTGCTCGTGCGGTTTATTACGCGGGGCAAGTGGACCGATGATGTCAAGCATGTAGGTTCGGCCGGACTCACCGTCTGGTCTATGACGAAGACGACCGGCAAGGTCAGGGCCAGGCCCGTTTCAACCGTAACTGAAGCCGTGACCGTGGCGCTGAAAGCGCCCTGATTCTTCAGAACGGGATTCACCGTCGCGGGCGCGGCTTGTGCCCCTTCGACGTTGCGGCGTTCGATGACGCGGCCCCCGTTTTGCCATGCCCGGCCTTCTCCGGTTCCGCCTTGCCGCCGGTCGAATTCCCCGCCCCGCGATCTTCCCGCGCTTCATGCCGTCGGAGCATCACTGATCTAGCCCCCTCTCGCATTTCCTTTCCCGCCCGGCCGTCACTGTGGGCCTCCTGAGCTGCATCCCTGGCTCAGCGCGTCGCCGCTGCAAGTCCTTTTTCGGTTCCCCCTGAAGGTTCCCCCCAAAAAAGGCCGGCTGAAGCCTCTTGCAGCCGCGCCTTCTCCGCTGCGCCGAACGGTCCGCATCGAGGCCCCGCTGTGGCGGCCTCCAAAAGCAAGAAAGGAAACGACAATGGGCTTGGATATGTATGCCTTCACGACGACGGAGACGCTGGCAGCGGCGGTGGATTTTGATGAACCAAAAGCGGCGCAGCAGCTTCACTACTGGCGCAAGCATCCGAACCTGCATGGTTGGTTCAAGCACCTGTATGACAGCAAGGGCGGCACGAACGGCGATTTCAACCTCGCGCCGGTCGCGCTCGACAGCGCCGACCTGGACGCCCTGGAGCAAGCCATCAAGGCAAGCGACCTGCCGACGACGCGGGGCTTCTTCTTCGGAGAATCCGACGGATCGGAACGGGACGATGACCTCGCCTTCGTCAACAAGGCAAGGGAAGCCCACGCGGCCGGACTCGCCGTCTACTACATCGCGTGGTGGTGATGCTGCCGCCAGCTCCGCCGAGAGGCGGAGCTGGGCTACGCTTTCCCCCTGCGCGTGGCCGCGTCGCGCCTCATTACCGTTGCGGGCGCGGCTTGTGCCCCTTCGACGTTGCGGCATCCGATGACGCGGCCCCCGTTTTGCCGTGCCCGGCCTTCTCTGGTTCCGCCTTGCCGTTCGCCGAATTGCCCGCCGCACGGTCATAGGCCCCGGTATAGACCCGCTGCATAAGGCGGCGGCGCGTGTCATCGCTCAGCCGTTCATCGGCTATGGCGAAGCCCGCCCGGAAAACGGAGTCCAGCATCAAGACCCAATCAGCGCCGGTCCCGTCCCTGCGGTCAAACAGATCGATCAGCACGGCTTGCAGATAGGCCGCTCCCTCCCCTGAGGAGGCGGGCGGCCCGGAGCCAAGTGAGGAATGCGGTGCGCTGCGACGGGCCATCGGCTGAAAGTCTGCTGAGAATAGGGTAATAAAATGCCGTTCCGGTATGATAACGCAACACGCGCCGAAGTCGCAACGTCGCCTCTAGCTTTCCAGACGGATAAGCGCAGAATCATCCAAAGGAGGCATTTGCGGGACGCGCAGCTCGTGAGGTTTCTCGTAGCGTCGCGTGACGGTCAGAGCATCGTGGCGAAAGCTAAGCGCATTCTCATTTTGGCTGCGGTTCCACCATTCCACGAGTCCGGCCAGATTTTCGTTCGAGAGTGCTTCCCGTGCCGCTGCATGCAGCCGGGCGACGTGACGCAAATCCCCTGCGGCCGAGACAGCCTGACGCAAAGCCCGCTGCATGGCGTGATTGGAAAGATCGGCGGTGCCAAGCCTGGCAGCGGCGTCATCCAGGCCGCTCAAAGCCCTCTCCACCAGATCCCGCAGCGACGTAGCCCCGAAAAAATCAGCGCCCCTCAGAAGGTGGACAGTTTCCTCCCGCTCATTGGATTGTCGGGCTCCGCGTCCGCCGGCGGCGGCTTGCGCTTCGCGCATCGCTTCCACGGTTTGCCGATCCAGCTTGACCGTGATCGTCAATGCGGTGCTTCCGCGCGTTGCGCGCTCACGGAGGGCGGCGAATAGTTCGGGCACGAAATCGGCCAACGCGCGACGGGCATCCTGGACCGCGCTCGCCATGAACCGCCACGAGCGCAGAGTCCGAATAACTTCAGCGTGGGTCTTCAGAAATGTCTGTTTGCGTTCCAGCAGACGCTGCCGCTCCCGAAGATGGCGATGCTCTTCCTCCAGCTTATCCCAATCGGTTTCAAAGACCGCTTTCCCGCACACGTGGCCGATGATGATGTGCTCGCCTGTATCGAGCTGCACGACAAAGCCCTTGTAATGGGGAGTGCCGCATCCGGGGCGTGCGCATCGCAGCTTATCGGGCCGATGCTCGTAACTGGCCACAATCCCGGCCATCCTGGCAGCGTCCGGCACGTGGGGCAGAAGATCGAACGCAGCGCGCGGATCGGCGACATGAAGTCGCGCTCCAAGGAGTTCGGCGTCGGTCAGTCGATTCGGATAGAGGGCCTCGGGCATCGGATCTGCGGCCTTTCTGCCGCCATGAGCTGCGTTGCTGCGCTCGAAGCCCTCGCTGTCGTCATCTACGGATGCGACTCACGACAGCAGATTTGAAGGGTAGCCCGGCCTTAAGGCCGGGCTTGTGAGAAGATCAAGCGGCGCGCCAGTGATCGGGCCGCTTCTTGTCATTCAGGTGCCTAACCCGAGCGATGAGAGGGCTGTGGCCCTTGCTCTTCGCCCAATCGATTCCTTCGCGTTGCGTGCGGAATGTCCCAAGAACGCTATCTGCATGATCCTCGACCACGTAGTCGGTGATCGGGCTGCCCTCAGGGCGACCCTTGGGCCGAGCTTCGACGTAAACGTTAGCCATCGCAAAATTTTCTCCGGCGGCTATTGCATGCATTCGGGGCCGCCGCGTATGGCTTCCGTTGTCCAGACGAGAAGCCCGCCGGGTAGACGATCATTCGGGGGGACACCGCCAAATCCCAACGGCAAATCACCTACGGGCGAGATCGCGTGAGCGACTCGCCTCCCTCGTGGACCGTCAGAGCATCGTGCCTCGATTCGGGGCAAGAGCTTTCAGCGCCAGCGCGGTGCTTTTTCGCAGCGCGCCAGCCCGGAAGGCGGCGGCTTGCAGGGCCTAGGCATCGACGAGATTCAGACGTTCCTCGATGCGATCCAGCCGCCGGTCTGTGCGGTCCAGACGACGATGAATGCCGGCCAACCCTTCCTCGATATGCGTTACGCGGCTTTTCAGATCGTGCAAATCGTCAGCGACGTTCCGCTTGAAGTCGCGGAACTCGTTCCGAAACTCCTGAATGTGCTTCAGCGTCAGATGCGCGATTTGCTCTTGTGATAATTCATCGGCCATAAAAACCCCGGTTTCAAAGATTATAGCATAATGCAACGAAAAATCCAGAAATCGGGCGTCCCGGCATAAAGCCGGCGGGCTCTACTGAGCTTCGCCTCACGGAGCCGGCGAAGCCGTAGCGGCCGTCGTAGCTGGCTGACATAACTCCGATCGATTCAGTCTCGCCTGCGGGAGCAGGTCGAAAGTTGGATAGTGGCCTTTGTGAAAATTGAAAAACATCATCATTCGCTGGCATAATAACGGTCATGAAGAACAAATATGAAATAGCGAAAGAGGCCACCGATTTCGCCCGGGTTTATGCTGATAGCTGGGAAGGCAAACAGCGAGACACCGCTATTAAGGCAATTGAACTGGGCGTTTATTCGGCCCTTCTATATCTCGATACCCATGGCTACAGCATCGTTCCGAAGGGCCATGGCGAGCCGTAGGCTGGAAAATAGCCTGTCGTCATTCGCCGCTTGTCACGCTTGTAGACGATCCTGCCAAAGTCCGCGCCGGAACAGGGCGACCTCGAGCCGATCTTCGTTCCAGAGCACCTGAAACACCGGTTGCCCGGTTTCCATGTCGCGGATCGAAAGCGCTTCGGTCAGCCCTTCGAAATCGATGCCGAATTGTCTCCGCGTCAGTTCGTAGCCTCCGGGCTCGATCCCCTCGACCGGGTAGCGCGTGAAGAACAGGCCCCGTGCCCGCCATGCCGGGCCGGTGAGCAGAGCGCCGTAATCCATCGCCTCGCCCTCACGGGCAATCAGCGCCAGGGCGGCATCCCTGATGTTCCGACCTTCGGTCAGCAGTTCATCTCTCGACAGCATAAAGTCTCAGACAGTGACGCCAACGGGTGGCGTCACACTTGACCGCCCGGCCTCCTCGCGGCCACCTCCCTTTTCAGCGCCCGCCGCAATGTGACCGGATCGACGCCGAGCAGCGCCGCGACGCCGGCCTGAGTGTCAGCCCCGGCATCGAGAAGCTGGCGCGCATGGGCGAGCTGATGAGCGGTCAGCTTGCGGGGCCGGCCGACGACGACGCCGCGCCGCCTGGCGGCCGTCATCCCGGCGCGCGTGCGCTCCCGGATCAGTTCCCGCTCGAATTCCGCGAAGGCGGCGAACACGGCAAAGATCAGCTTGCCCTCCGGCCGCGTGGTATCGACCGAGGCCCCCTCCCCGCTCAGCACCTTCAGACCCACGCCACGGCCCTTTAGCGTCTCCACCAGCCCCACCAGGTCGAGAGTCGACCGGCCGAGCCGGTCGAGCTTCCACGCCACCAGCACGTCGCCGGAGCCGCACCGTCCGAGGGCGGCCGTCAGCCCCGGCCGGCGCGTCACCGCGCCCGAGACGCCCTGATCCTCGAACACGGCTTCGCAGCCCGCCGCATGCAGCGCGTCGAGCTGCAAGCCGAGGTTCTGTTCATCCGTGGACACGCGGGCGTAGCCGATCAAAGCCATGCGGTAATTTTGCATGACCCTTTTGTCGCTTTCCAGCCCTTTGCGGATCAAGGGGTTACAAAGCTGGGGATAAAGCGACAAAAGGGTTCCCTTTCGCGCGCCGCGCTACCTGGATGCTTTCTTCGCGTCCCGCAGCACCTTGGCCAGATCGAGGTCGAGCGCGTCCGCGATACGCAGGCAGCTGATCAGGGTAGGCGACCGTTCGCCGCTTTCGATCATGCCGATGGCCCGCCGGCTGATACCGGCAAGCTGTTCAAGCCGCAGCTTGGGAAGCTCTTGCCGTTCACGTTCTCGGCGCAGCGTGTCCACCACGCGGGCAAGTATTTTTTCCGCTTCCTCATAATCCATCCCAAACAGAATGAGGCTTCGGAGAATATCTGTGGATGGAACTATAGTCCCACTCACAGCCACGCTAAGGATGTTTTAAGCTACAACCGTCAGTATTAATCTACTGCCTATTTCAGACGCGCGTAACTCTCTGCTGCTGAATTACACAACAAAAAGAATTCGAGGACTAAATGCTCAGGGGTTTTTCGCGCGTCAGCCTGTTTGCGCTTGTCACGCTCACCGCTTTCCTGCTGATAACAACGAAAGCTTCGGCACAGCTTACGACCCTCTATTATCAAGGTCCAGACTTCAGCCTCGCTAACTGTGAATACTATGGTCTTGAATCGCCCCCCTGTATTGGCGGCGGATCGATAACGGCGACAGTCGTTTTGAATGTTCCAAGTGGCTACACTGGGTCGGTCGATAACGGGAATCCAGGGCACGGTTTAGGCGGAAACCTCGTTGATTGGGCTGCGACCGGAGCAGGCGTAGGTTCGCTTGGCAGCGGAAATTACATCCATTTTCAAATGGATTTATCCAATGGAGAAGTTACGGATTGGGGTTGGAATGGTGCCACTGATGATTCTGGGGGGCCGCTTCAGATCAACTCACTCAGTGGCGCCGGAAATTATGATGACGCGGTTTACAATACTGGTGGCTCAAGCGGCCTCGTCGCATACGGCCTAGTCTTTAATCCTCCGCAAGGTTTCTGGGTCAGTTCAAAGTCTCTTGGAATTGCATGTGGTCGGCCAGGCGCGGCATCGTGCGGCGAGCCAATCGACCTCGGCAGCGGCAATATGTTCATGCAAGTGCCGGATTATTCGACCGTAGGACAAAACCCTCTCGCCTTCACCCGATACTATAACAGCATGTCCATGCCGGACACCTACGCCGTCACGCTCGGCAGCAATTGGCGCAGCACGTTCGACCGTTATCTTCACATCCTATCGCCGGGCGCGGCCGTCACCGCAGAGCGGCCGGACGGGCAGGTTATCGGCTTTTCGTCATCAGGCGCTTGGACGACAGATACCGATGTTGATTACAGCCTCAGCAATTCCGGCAGCACCTACACGCTGACCGATCCCGACGACACGAGCGAAATCTACTTTGCGTCCGGCAGCGAAGGCGTCCTGCAATCGATCAAGCTGCGCGACGGCTACACGCAGACGATGCACTATACCGGCAACGAGCTTACGAGCGTCACCGACACTTACGGCCGCAGCCTTGGCCTATCCTATTCATCGGCCGGATTGCTGACCGGCCTTACGACCCCGGACAGCCTGGCGCTCACCTACGGCTATACCGCCTATGGCAGCTCCGGCCTGCTCACCTCGATCACCTACAACACGACGCCCGCGACCAGCCAGAGCTACCTTTACCAGGCTATCGGAAGCCCGACCGCGCTGACCGGCATCGTCGATGAAAACGGCATCCAGTTTTCAAGCTGGGGCTATGACGGCAAGGGTCGCGCGATCGCCAGCCTGGTCGGCTACAGCTCGACCAATGGCAACCTGACGACCGTTTCCTACGACGACAGCACCGGCAACCGCACAGTCACTGGCCCGCTCGGCGTCCAGGAAACCTATCACTTCTCCTTCCTGCAAGGCGTTCCGAAAATCAGCGAGATCGACCGCGCCGCGAACGGCTCGGTGCAGGCGGCATCTGAGTTTTTCACCTACGACAGCAACGGCTACACTGCCTCGCAGACCGACTGGAACGGCAATCAGACCGCCTTCATCAACAACAGCCACGGCCTGCCGACGCAGATCGTCTATGCGTCCGGTTCGAGCGTGTCGCACACGACCAACATCACTTACGACACGACGTGGACGCGCCTACCGCATGTCATCACCACGCCCGGCCTGACGACCACCCTTAATTACGACAGCTCGGGCAATCTCTCGACCCAGGTGCTGGCCGATACGACGACGCAGAGCATCCCCTACTCGACAAACGGCCAGACGCGCACCTGGACTTACACCTACACGTCGACCGGCCAGCTCACGAGTGTGAAGCTGCCGCGCACCGACGTGAACGCAAAAACCGCCTTCAATTATGTCGGCGGCGCGCTGACCTACACATCCGATGCGCTCGGCCACAAAACCACGATCAACACTTATCTCGGCGGCGGCCTGCCGACCAAGATCACCGATCCGAACAATGTCGTCACCGCCCTCGCCTATAATTCCCGGCTATGGCTGACCAGCTCGACCCTTTACGTGTCGTCGGGCGGGCTGACCACGAATCTCACCTATGACAGCGCCGGCAATCTGACGAAACGGACCCTGCCCGACAGCTCGTATCTCTCCTACGGCTATGATACAGCGCACCGGCTGGACTCGATCACCAATGCCCTCAGTCAGAGCCAGGGCCTGACGCTCGATAGCGCCGGCAACCTGACCAGTGCGTTGTGGCAGAACGCCTCATCGGTCACGACGCGGCAGCATTCGGCCACCTTCGACGCAGCCGGCCGGCAGCTGACCGATGTCGGCGGCATGAGCCAGACGACGAGCTACGGCCATGACGCCCAGGGCAATGTCACATCGATCCAGAGCCCGAATCTGAATAGTTCGAGCATTGCCTACGACTCGCTGAACCGGGTGACCGGCTACACCGACGCGGCGCTGAATTTCACCAGCTCGAGCTATGACGCGCATAACCGCATCACAGCCGTCGCCGATCCGCGCGGCAACACGACGAGTTACGTCTATGACGGGTTCGGTGAGCCGATTCAGGAGGTAAGTCCCGACCGGGGCACGACCGTCTGGCATTACGATGCCGACGGCAACGTGACCTCGAAAACGGACGGGAACGGCGCTGTCACCGACTGGACCTACGACGCGCTCGACCGGCCGCTGACGCGGACCTATCCGGCCGACTCGACCCTCAATGTCGCCTACACATACGACGAAGCAGGCCACGGCTTCGGCATCGGCCGGCTGACTTCCCTGACCGACGCGGTGGGCAGCCTGTCGCTGACCTATGAACAGCGCGGGCTTGTGACCAGCAACGCCCGCACGATCAGCTCGACGGCCTTCACGACCGGCTACGCCTACGAGAGCGCCGGCCGTCTGTCCTCAATCACCTACGCCAGCTCGGGTTGGACCGTTTCCTACGGCCGCGACGCGGCCGGCCAGGTCAACTATGTCAGCTCGACCCGGCCGGGCTACGCCGCAACCAATCTGGCTTCTGGCGTCACGCATCTGCCGTTCGGCCCGGTGTCCGGCTTTACCTACGGCAACGGGGTGACGGACACGCGCAGCTATGACCTCGATTACCGGATGACGGCGGTGAAGGACGTCGCCAGCTCGGCGATTTTCTATCAATCCTATGGCTACGACGCGGACGACAACATCACGTCGATCCCGGACCATGTGAATTCGAGCTACAATCAGACGCTCACCTACGATGTCCTCGACCGCCTGCACAGCGCGAGCGGCAATTACTATTCGCCGTCGAGCATCACCTATGACAGCAATTCGAACATGCTGACCTATGGCAGCTATACCAACACCTATAATTCCACCAATGATCGGCTACTGACCACGGGAGGCAATGCGGTCACCTACGACTCGGCCGGCAATTTCGTTGAGCAGAGTGGCGTTGTGCTGGCCTTCTACAGCAAGGCAAACCGGATCGATACGCTTGTCATTGGGGGTTATGGCTGGAACTATGACTACGATGCTTTCGGCCTTCGCCTGAAAAACGTCTCGCCCGCCAACATCCCGACTTATTTCAGCTACGACCAGGCCGGTCATATGCTTTCGGAGTCAACGAGCGGCGCGGACACCGATTACGCATGGCTGGACGGCTTCCCGATTTCGGCGATCCAGCCCGGAGCCGCGACGGTCAGCTA
>Ga0335075_10004402_pt1 | contig 22050 bp, 19 predicted proteins | sample Lox_Sample_24_FD_206723 | JGI IMG/M metagenome (GOLD analysis project Ga0335075, IMG submission 206723) | Soil microbial communities from Loxahatchee National Wildlife Refuge, Florida, United States - Lox_Sample_2.4 | ecosystem: Environmental > Terrestrial > Soil > Wetlands | place: USA...
GCCGAGATCGACCGGATCGTCGCGCATGTGCTTCGTCATGACGGGCCTTCGCACCAGATCCGCCCGTTCATACCCTATGGCTACGACGAACGGCAGTACTGCTCGCCGGGGTTCAACCTTCCGGTCGGCCGTCTGACGCGGACGCCAAACGGCGAGTACCCCGAATACCACAGCTCCGCCGATGACCTTTCGCTCGTCCGACCCGAAAGCCTTGCGCACTCGCTCTCTATGCTGAAGCTGATCGTGGACGTGATAGAAGGCAACATGACGTTCCTGAGCCAGAACCAGAAGGGCGAACCCCAGCTTGGCCGACGCGGCCTGTACGGCACAATCGGCGGCCAGCGCGTTGCGCCCGAGGACCAGATGGCCATCCTCTGGGTTCTGAATTTGGCTGACGGCACTCATTCATTGCTCGACATTGCAGAGCGTTCGGGGCAAACTTTCGCAGCCATCCATAAGGCTGCCAGCGCGCTTATCGACGCCAATCTCCTCGAGCCGGTTTCCGATGAACCTGAATGACGCAGTCGCAGTAGTAGCCGGTGCGTCTGGCGGAATCGGGCGCGCGGTTTCCGAGGCATTGCTGAAGGCCGGAGCAGACGTATTCATGCTCGGACGTAGCTTCGTGCGGCTGACGGAAGCAGTGCCGGCCGCAGCACCGGGCAGGGCGTACTGCGTTGCTGCCGATCTGAGCGCACCCGAAGCTATCGAGCACGTGGCGGCGGAGATTGTTCCACGCGGACGGCTCGACGTGCTGATTCTCAGCTCCGGAATCTATGCGCGTTCGAACGAAAGGGACATCTTCGCCGATCAGATTGCGGCGAACCTTCTTGGTCCGTACGCACTTGTACAGCGTCTTCTACCGCTCCTGGTGAAGGCGCAGGGGCAAATCGTTTTCATGAATTCGACACAGGGGCTGCGGGCGGCAGCCGGCGTCGGCCAGTATGCGGCGACCAAGCATGCGCTGAAAGCCGTCGCCGACAGTCTGCGTGACGAGGTGAACCCGGGGGGCGTGCGCGTCATGTCCATCTTCTTGGGACGGACAGCCACCGAGATGCAGCGTGCGGTCTTCGCGGCGGAGGGGCGCCCTTACCGACCGGAGCACCTAATCCAGCCGGATGACGTCGCGGAGCTTGTTCTGTCGCTCCTGCAGTTGCCGCGAACGAGCGAGGTCACCGACGTCACCTTACGGCCCATGCGCAAGACGTAGAGAACGGCCGTCGGCGTACCGAAGGGCTGAAAGCCCCGCCCGTGCCGGCCCTCCGCCCCCGTCGGGACCGTGGCGCGCGATCCCGAGCCGCCCCCAACGCGCGTTTCCCGGGAAAAACCGCGGTGCCGAAGCGCGTGAGCCAGTCTGCTTCGAGTCCAGACCGGTGATCGGAACGGCCGCTGGCATCAAACGCCCCGGAATCTCGGTGCCCGCTTCTCATGGAACGCCGCCACCCCTTCGCGAAAATCCTCGGACGACCGCAGACGGCTATAACAATGGCCCTCGAGCTCAATGGCGATCGACAGCGACGCATCCTCGGTATCGTTCAGTAATTTCTTCGCCGTACGCTGGGCCAGCGGCGAAAAACCAATCAGCTCCTTCACCAACGCGTCGGTGGCCGCTTCCAACTGGTCATCCGCCACCACCTCCGTCGCGATCCCCCAGTCGTAAGCTTGCTGCGCCGAAATCCGCCGCGACCTCATGACGATATCCTTGGTCCGGGTAATGCCGATAATCTTCTGCAATCGCGCCGACCCGCCCGAGCCAGGAATCTGACCCAATTTCTGCTCCGGCAGGGCGTAGTGCCCGGTCGTCGAAATCAGCCGGAAATCGCAGGCGAGCGACAGCTCGAACCCGACACCGAAGCAGTAGCCGCGAGCAGCCGCGATCACCGGCTTTTCGCATCGTGCCGGCGCCGCGATATTCCAGGCCAGCCTCGAGACGTGCTCCGGCGTTGCCTCCATGAAGCCCTTGATATAACCGCCCGAGGAAAAGTGCTCGCCCATTGCGCGCAGCACGATCACCCGGACTCGCTCGTCCGCGTCCAACGCCTCGAACGCCGAACGGAGATGATCACGTTGCGGCATAGTGATGATATTGAAGGGCGGCCGGTCGAGGATGATGTCGCCGCGCTGGGCCTCAGCATCGACCTCGACACGGAATCCGTCAAAACCAGAATCGCTCATCTTCCGATGTCCTGTGCCAGAGTGGAAGTCTCGACCGCGGGCCGATAATCGCCCTCTGCCAACTTGCGGCGCAGCAATTTCCCCACCGCGGATTTCGGCATTTCGTCGACGAACACGATCCGCCGGGGGCGCTTATAATTTGCCAGCTCCGAGGCGCGGCAGAATTCATCCAACTCACCCGCACCCACCCGCCCCGATCGCTTCACGAAAGCGGTGATCACCATGCCAAGCCGCTCATCCGGCAGCCCGACCACCGCGACCTCGCCCACCGCGGGATGCAGCGACAGGCAGCGTTCGATCTCCACCGGAGAGACGTTCTCGCCTCCGGTGATGATCATGTCATCCACCCGGCCGGTGACAAACAGCTCGCCGTCCGCGTCGAAATATCCGGTATCGCCGGTGAAGTACCAGCCAGCGCGCAGCGCCCGGGCATCGGCGTCGGGTCGGCGCCAATAGCCCTCGAACGACTCATCGCCGCGGGCCAGTGCGACGATCTCCCCTTCCTCGCCCGCAGCGGCGATCTCATCCGCCGATCCAGCGCCCAATTTCACCACCCTGATCATCTGATTAATCCCGGCGCGTCCCGCGCAGCCCGGCTTCGCGGTCGCCTTGTCGTTGATCGTGAACGTATAGATCTCCGAGCTGCCGTAGTGATTGACGAACAGCTCCGGCCGGAACGCCGCGTCCAGCTTCCGGAGCAGCCCGTCCGTCATCGGTGCCCCGGCAAAGCCCAACTTCCGCACAGTGCCGACATCCGTCGCCGCGAACGCCGGATGCGCCAGCATATCGTGATAAAGCGTCGGCACCAGGTAAAGGCAGGTAACCCGCTCCCGCGCGATCAACGACAGCGCCGCCCCCGCATCGAAGCGCGGCAGACAGACGAACACACCGCCGATCAGCGACATCGTCAGCAGCGATCGCACGCCCATCGTGTGATAAAGCGGCATCACCCCCAGCGTGCGCTCGCCTCGCGCGTAAAGATTCTGCGCAACGTGGGCGACCGCCGCCGCCCGCTCGGCACTATGGCGGCGAGGCACACCCTTGGGCCGCGAGGTCGTCCCCGACGTATACAGCATCAACGACCACGCCTCCGCTCCGACGCGCGGCAAAGCATCGGGTGCGGCACAAGTCACCATCTCGTCGAACGCGGCCTCACCCGCGCTGGCGGGGCCGACGCAGATCCGCGGCACCATCGCCGCCCTGGCCGATCCACCCACAGCCCCAGCCGAAACCGGCTCATAAACAATCCCGACGGCGTCAGCATCGTCCAGGCAATAGTCGATCTCGTCGGCCTTCACCCGCCAGTTCAACGGCGTTGCAATGATCCCGGCGAACTGGCAGGCCCAATGCAACGTCGCCGCCTCCCAGCGGTTCTGCAGCACCGTCACCAGATGGTCGCCCTGCTTCAACCCCAACCGATCCAGCGCGGCAACCACGGCCGATATCTTCCTGAACCAGGCGGCGTAGCTCAGCCGTATCTCGCCATCGACAATCGCCATGGCCTCGGGATCGCGCGCCACGCTGGTAAGAAAGCTCGTGCCGAGATCAAGCATCCCCGCCCTCCTGTTCGGCCCACCCCGCGCCGCCAATGCCGCGCGCAGGATCGGCACATAACCTGTGCATCGGCAGAGATGGCCGGCCAGGCACAGTCGGATCTCCTCTTCCGAGGCATGTGGCTTGTCGCGCAGCAATGCCGTCAACGACATGAGGATGCCGGGCGTACAGAACCCGCATTGCAGGCCAAAATGGTCGCGGAAGCACTCCTGCAGGACCGACAGACGGTCGGGCGCCGGTGCCAGCCCCTCCACCGTGCGCACGTCGCTGCCCTGCACCTGCACCGCCAGCATCAAACAGGCACGTGCCGGCTCGCCGTCGATCTGCACGGTGCAGGCGCCGCAGACACCGTGCTCGCAGCCGACATGCGTGCCGGTGGCGCCGAGCACATGACGCAGGAAGTCAGTCAGCAGCATCCGGGGCTCGGCCTCGCCCGAGGCCGGCGCGCCATTCAGCGTGAAGCTCACGCTGTGCCGTTGTCCGGCGCTCAGCCGCGGCATGTCATCGCCTCGTCGATGGTGGCGCGTCCGAGCCGCCGCACCAGTTCGCGCCGGTAGCGGGCGGTGGCATGCAGATCGTCGCGCGCATCCAGGTCCCAGGCGAAGCGGTCCAACGCCTCACCCGTATCAGCAGTCGCCGGCAGATCCCGAGCAACCGGACGATCGGCCACCCCACCGATCGCCAGCCTGACGCTGGAACGATCAGCCACCGCGGCACAGCCCACAATCGCAAAGTCGCCATGGCGCCGGGCCACTTCGCGAAACGCGTAGCCGGCACCGGCACGCGCAGCCGGCACCGAAACCGCCTCGATCACTTCGTCATCGCCACGCGCCGTCGTCATCATGCCGATGAAGAACTCCGCCGCCGCAATGCGTCGCGTCCGGCGACGCGAGCGCAACCGGATCTCGCCGCCGAGCGCCACCAGCACCAGCGGGATCTCCGCGCTGGGATCAGCGTGCGCAACCGAACCGCAAATCGTTCCGCGGCTCCGCGTCTGCATGTGCCCGACCCATCGCAGCGCGGCGGCAAGCAGCGGTTGGCGCCGGACCAGATCGGCGCGGCGCTCCAGCGCCGCCTGCCGCACCGCCGCACCGATACGCAGCGACGCGCCGTCATCGACCACGCGGCTCCATTCGGCGACGCCCATGATGTCCACCAGCACCGAGGGCCGCGCCAGACGCATATTGAGCATCGGCAGCAGAGACTGGCCCCCGGCAAGAACACGCGCGGACGGCCCTTCCCGGTGCAGAACATCCAGCACCTCGTCGCGCGTCTCGGCGCGGACGTAATCGAACGGCGGCGGCTTCACCAACGCACTCCCAGCCAGCGTCGCAGCATGGCCCAAAGTCCGCCGCTGTGGCGTCCCCCGGCCTGCGCGGCCAGGGCGGCGAAAAATTGGGCGATGATCGCCCGCGCCGCGCCGTCCAGCAGACGCCCGCCGATCGAGGCGATCTTCCCCCCGATCGCCGCCTCGTAGCGATACGCAACGGTCGTCCGACCTGGCGCCTCCTCGTGCAGCGTCAGGTGCCCGGTGCCACCGCCAAAGCCCAGCGCGCCCTCGGCGGAGCCGGTCAACGTCAGCGAGGCGGCCGGCCGCGCTTCGGACAACTCGACCTCCGCCCGATAGCGGCCCTTCACCGGACCGATCCCCAGCGTCACCTTGGCGCGAAAACATCGATCCGAAACCTTCTCGATCTCCGCGGCCCCCGGCACCGCCGCCATCAAGACATCGGGATCGAGCAACATCGTCCAGACCCTGGCGGCGGGCGCATCGACAGTTGCCTCGCCCTCGCCGAACAGCCGCCGCGTGCCCGCCGCCGCCTCCCCTGCCCCGCTCGCCTGAACGGGCTCCGGTCCGTACAAGCAATCGGAGAGCCGGGCCGGCACGATCGGCAGCGTAATGTCCGCAAGTCCGAGCGCGTCGGCCACGGCGTTCGCGATGCAGACGGGGGTCGACATGCACTGCCCCTCGCCGACGCCCTTTGCACCGAGGGGCGTGAACGGCGACGGAGTCTCGCGGTGCAGCACGACCGGCGCCGGCACTTCCATGATCGTCGGGATCAGGTAATCGGCCAAAGTGCCGGCCAAAACCTCACCGTCCGTACCGTAGCTGCGCTCCTCGAGAATCGCTGCCCCCAGGGCGTGGGCGAAGGCGCCGGTGATCTGCCCCTCCACCATGCCCGGATGCAGGATGCGGCCGCAATCATGCATCGTCACGTAACGGTCGAACCGCAGCTCGCCGGTCATGCGGTCCACTTCCACCGCGCAGAAGTCGAATATGAAACCGTAGCAAAGTGAGCTGTTCACCTCGTCCGTGTCGGTCGGTGCGGTGAGCTGCGGCGGCGTCCAGAACACCGTCTCCCGCAGTGCCGGCTCGGCATCCGCCGGCAGCGTCCCTGGGGCCCAATGGCTCACCCCGGCAAGGCGGCTGAACGGGATCGCATTGTCCGGATTGCCCCGCGCCCGCACCCGGCCGTCGTCGAAGACCAGCTCGGCCGGCGCCACGTTGAGCTGCGAGGCCGCGATACGCGCCAGACGCTGACGCAGCCTCGTGGCGGCGAGATGCGCTGCCCCCGCCACGGCCGGTGCAAAGCGGCTCGAATAATTGCCGGAGGCGATCGACCATGCGTCCTTCGCCGTGTCCATCTCGGTCACCACGCGCACGTCCTGCGGCCGAACCCCAAGCGTATCGGCCACCACTTGCGCCAACACCGTGCGGTGGCCCTGCCCCTGCGGCACCGAGGCCACATGCACGGTGACGCCGCCCATGGGATCGAGGCTGATTGTCGCGGTCGCCTGGGCGCCGTTCTTCGGTCCGGCGCGGCGGCGTTCTTCGGGCGTCAGAACGGTCGTGATGTAGCCCATGTTGGACACGCTGGGCTCGACGACCGCCGTGTAGCCGATGCCATATAGCCGCCCCTCGGCGCGCGCCGCGTCACGCCGGCGGCGCAGCTCTTCGAGCCCACCCTGCTCGATAGCTTCATCCACCGCCGCGGGATAATCGCCGGAATCGAGCAGCGCTCCAGTAGCGGTTCGATAAGGAAAGCGGCCAGGCGGCACCAGATTGCGGCGGATCACGTCGAGCGGATCGAGACCTAGTTCGTTTGCGATCCGCTGGACCAGCCGTTCCAGTGCAAAATAAACCTGCGGCCCGCCGAAGCCGCGATTGAGCCCGGTCGGGGCCTTGTTGGTCAGAACCACCCGGTTGCGGATCGACACGCGACGGATGTCGTAGGCACCCGTCATGTTGCCGTGCATCCGATAGAGCGTGGCAGGCTCCGGCGCCCGCAGATGTGCGCCGCAATCCTCGATCTGGTCCCACGCCAACGCCAATATCCGACCATCGGCTGTCACCGCCGCTTCCAACCGGGTGAACCGATTGGTGGCGCACACCGCGGCGGTCAGATGCTCCAGCCGGTCCTCGATCCATTTCACCGGCCGGCCGGCGACGCGCGCGGCAGCGGCGATCAGCACGATATACGGAAAGACGCCTTGTTTGACGCCGAAACTGCCGCCGGATTCGGGCGGCGTGCGCAACCGCAGTCGGTTGCCCGGCACCTTCAACGCGCGAGCCAGAACCGCGTGGATGCTGAACGGGCCCTGAAAATTCGCCATCACGTCGTAGGCATCGAGACCGGGATCGTATTCGGCAATCACCCCATAGGTCTCGATCGGCGTGCAGGAATTGCGTGGATAAGCAACCTCGATCGCAACGCGATGCGCAGCGTCGGAGAAGGTCTTCTCCGGCTCACCGTAACGAAAGGAACGGTCGCTGACGACATTGCTGCGCAAACCGGCATGCAGCACCGGCGCGCCGACTTCGAGTGCCGCGCACGGATCGACCACCGGCGGCAGCGGCCGGTAGCGGACCTCGATCAGATCCACCGCATCCTCGGCGACATAGCGGTCGCGCGCCACCACCACCGCGACCGGCTCTCCGACGTAGCGAACGCGGTCGGTCGCAATCGGCCAACACTCGATTGGCGCCTTCACAGCGACCAGCAGGCTCGTCGTTAGAGCCTGGATGTCGCTGCCGGTCAGCACGGCCGCGACGCCGGGCAGAACACTGGCGCGATCGGTCTCGATCGCGTCGATCTCCGCATGGGCGTGCGGCGAGCGCAGGATCGCGGCATGCAACGTGCCAGGCGGAACGCCAAGGTCGTCGATGTAACGACCGCGTCCGGTCAGAAGGGCCGCATCCTCAACACGCGGCAATGAGCGCCCGATCCACCGCCGGGGCGAGACGTCGCTGGTCATAGCCACCACCGGCACGCGATACCGAAGGTCGGCTCGGTGCGGCTCACGGCGGCGGTATCACGGGCGTCTAATTGCCAGAAGACACAGATGCCTTCTGGTGTGCATTCTCGGCGAACGTCGAATGCTTAATGTGGTACTTCGTCTCCAGGTCGAGGATCGTACCGTCCTTCGCCCACTTCTTGACCATCGCAGACAGATAGGCAGCCCATTCCGGCTGATCCTTTCGCACGGCCAGACCCCAGGGCTGCACTTCCTGCGACTCGAGTGGCATATCGTAATCGTTCCACTCCGGCTCCAGCAGGTAGCCCTCGATCGCAGTGTCGTCATACAGCAGCCCCACACATCGTCCCTGTTTCAAAGCGGCCAGGGCTTCGACAGTACCGGCGAAGGCCGTGACTTGAAACTGGAAGTTCGTCGTCGCTTCATAATTATAGTAAGCGCCCTGGATACCGCATGCGAGCTTGCCTTTCAGCCCATCCCACGATTTCAGGTTCATCGATTTTGGCACCATGATGTTATAGCCGGCAGCGTAGTAATAGGGCTGCACGATGTCGGCTGCGGACCTGCGCTCCATCGTGCTGTTCATCGTGGCGATAATGAGATCGATCTTGCCTTGCTCGAGCAGCTGGATACGATTCGAAGCAGTCACCGGCACGAGTTCCAGCCTCACGTCCAGGCTCTTGGCCACGTCCGCGGCCAGTGCGGGTTCGATCCCTTCGATCTCGCCGGAAGGTGAGCGGAATCCAAACGGAGGATAGTCCGCCTTCACGCCGACGCTCAGCGTGCCGCGCTGCTTGATCGCGGCGAGGTCGTCGGCATTTGCCCGTCGTCCCCCAAGGGCAAGCAAACCGGCGGCGAGAAGAATCCCTGCCAGCAGGCGCGGGAAATGATTGCCGACTTTCATGCCTGTACTCCTGGGCAGGTTTGACGAGGCGACCGGCACCGCTCCGGTTAGCCAATATTCGCCGCGATCGGCCGGCGAAGGCGAGCCGACGCGATTCTGGCGCGGTCTCCAACAGTATCACGCTAACCGGGCTTGGCGGGAATAGACAAGACTGACGGCACGAAGCCGCCGTCCTATGGTTTTACGAGTGTGGCGGGCTTGTGCTTTTGGAGTGAAGCCAAGGGTGCGCTATCCTGACAAGGAAAGGCATCGCTGCCCGCGCGAGGATGACTACGACGCCGGCTGCAACCAGAGCCGTCTCAAGGACTTGAGGAACGTCTCGTGCCAGCGCCGGCGCAGATAGCCTGGGCGATCCCACCGGCAACCCCGACACCAATGCCAGAGACAGGGGGACACCTGGTTGCGTAAGTACAGAGGTCAGATCAGGCGGGTACTCGGCCAGCCACGGCATTGGCACGTGAGGTGTAAGTAATGCGACCCGAGGCATCCGCAGGCAGGCGTGCGCGCAGCCGGTCCTTGAACTGCGCCTTCTCGTCCGGGCTCATCTCGCGAATGGCTTGAGCCATGCTGACGGCGATCTGGACTGTGGCCCAGAAATCTTCGAAGTCATCGAATGTGCGAGCAACGGTGATTTCTCGTGTCGCGACATCCGTCAGGCCGGCGTCCACCCACAGGGCGCGCAAGTTGTCCATTCGCGATACCTCAGGCCGCGGCGGCAGCATCGGCGTGCGGCCCATCGCTCGAATCTCCTCTTGCATAGGACCCATCGGGAATCCGCCAGGCTCCAATATGTCCCATGCATAGGCGCAGACCGTGCCACCGGGTTTTACGACGCGCTTCATTTCTGTGACACCTTGCTTCGGTTCCGGCACGAAGAAGATGACCAGCGCCATGACTGCCGTGTCAAAGCTGTCATTGTCGAAAGGCAGCGCCATCGCGTCGCCCCGCTGGAAGCGCGCGATACCTGCTGTATGACGCGAGCGGGCGAAGCTGAGCTGACCTTCGGAGGGATCGACGCCATGGACCTCCACCGGCGCGCAGCGCTGCACCAGCAGCTCGGTGAACGCGCCATTGCCACAGCCGACGTCGACCCAGCGCAGACCAGGGCTGGGTGCCAGCCAATCAAGGAAGACATCGCCGGCGAGGCGGCTCCAAACACCCATCATCCGCTCGTAGCCCGCTCCGTCGTCGAAGCGGATTTGGTTTTCGCTCATTGGTCCCCCTTGGTTCCTCAGCCTCGCAGACATGTCGAGCTACGTCCGCCTTCGAAGGTTCAGCGCCAGAAGGCAGACGGTCCGGCAGCGGCACTAGCCTTCGAAGATCTTTTGGCCCTTCACAACAACATCGCCTGAGCGCTGCCAACCGAGATGGCCGCGTTGCCATTTACCGAAATTGTCCGGTCACCGCCAATGCTTATAACTTGGTTCGCGCCCACAGTGATCGACCGCGTTACACCGACGCTGACCGTCTCGTTGCCTTGGACGGTCTCAGTACGATTCCCGTCGATGATAATCGTCTGTTTCACGCCGACATTTTCGAGCCGGTCATTCCGCACCTCGGTTGTGCCGCTGCTTTTAACGGGTTCCGTCGCGTTCATGTAATTGCGCCTCTCCTTAATGGCCCAACTGGCGTAAGACGAGCGTAACCGATTGTGACTACGACCACCAGCATCACGTAACGGCGTCTGGGCGACCTGCATGCCGCCGCGGACAACAGCACCAGGCGGGCGGCTGGTACTGGCCCTACGGCCCACAACCTGACAAGCTGCGCCGATAGTGCTGCGGGCTAACATCGTATCACGCCGGCAATCCGAAAGGAGACCGCATGCCTCCGTCGCCCGAATCTATCGCCGCCGTGCTCCATCGAGCCGACGCATCGCTCGACGCATCACGCGAGCGGCTGTTCGAACTGTTGCGCATTCCGTCGGTCAGTGCGAAGCCGGATCATCGTTGTGACTGTGAGCGCGCCGCGGAATGGATACGGGACCAGCTCATCTCGCTCGGATTCCGAGCCGATGTGCGGCCAACAACCGGCCAACCCGTCGTGGTAGGGCATCATGCTTCGCCGACGGGATATCGCGGGCCGCATGTTTTGTTCTATGGGCACTACGATGTGCAGCCCCCCGATCCAATGGAGCTTTGGCACAGCCCGCCGTTCGATCCGCAGCTTTTCGACGGACCGCACGGCAAGCGCTTCGTCGCGCGTGGTGCCGTGGACGACAAGGGCCAGGTGATGATGTTCCTCGAGGCGCTGCGTGCCTGGAAGGAGGCCGCCGGCGGCATTCCCGCACAAATCACCGTGCTGATCGAGGGTGAGGAGGAAGTGGGCAGCCCCAGTCTGCAACCATTCCTTGTGGCTAACAAAACTCAATTCACCGCCGATCTGGCGCTGATCAGCGACACCCTCATGTGGGATATCGACACACCGGCGATTACCACGCGCCTCGGAGGTCTGACCCAGGCTCAGGTGACCCTGAAGGGCGCCAATCGCGACCTGCATCCCGGTCTCTATGGCGGTTCGGCGCTCAACGCGATCGAGGCTTTAGCGCGCCTCCTGGCCGACCTGCATGATGCTGACGGGCAGGTCCAGCTTCCCGGCTTCTATGACAAGGTCAGGCCGATCTCCGACGCGCAACGCGCGCAATGGGACTCACTCGGATTCGACGAGAGCTCCTTTCTGGGCAAGGTCGGCTTGCACACCGTAACAGGCGAGCGTGGCTATCCCGCCTTGGAGCGCATGTGGGCTCGGCCGAGCGCCGACATCAATGGCATGTGGGGCGGCTATACCGGGCCGGGCAGTAAAACTGTGATCGCGGCGGAGGCATCGGCGAAGATCTCGTTCCGCCTGGTGCCGGACCAGGACCCGCACGAAGTGCTCGAACAGTTCCGACGGTTTGTTGCAGATCGGCTGCCGCCGGATGCCAAGGTCGAGATCGCCGGCCGCGCTGGCACGCCGGCCATCGAGATGAACCTGAGCAGTCCCTGGGTGCGCGCCGCACAGACGGTACTCGCCGAGGAATACAATAAACCAGCGGTGCTGAAGGGCACCGGAGGCTCAATCCCCGCGGTAGTGTTGCTCCGCAACGTGCTCGGGATCGATTCGCTGCTGATGGGTTTCGCCCTGGACGAAGACGGAGCGCACAGCCCAAACGAAAAGTTCGAGCAGCGTTGTTTCCATCACGGTATCCGCTCACATGTCAGGTTGCTGGCAAAGTTCGCTGGTGGGTGAATGGCGGTGGACAATAGTCCGCTATCCGACAGTTTCTCGCATCAGGGTTGCCAACCCCGCCGCTGCATCTGACCATGCTGCAACAGATGCACGGAGCCCACCGCATGCACTTCACCCCATCGCCCCACGTCACCCAACACTGGCAGCTCGCGAAGCCCGCCGCGACCGGGCGGCGCGGCATCGTCGTCTCCCAGGCGAAGAGCGCGGCCGAGGCCGGCGTGGCGGTTCTCGACGCCGGCGGCAATGCGATCGACGCCGCGGTGGCGGCGGCGCTCGCCCTGGCGACCGTGGAGCCCTGGAACTCCGGCCTCGGCGGCATCGGCTTCGCGTTGGTGCACCGCGCCGGCCAGCCGCGCGCCGAGGTGGTGGATTTCGGCCCGATGGCGCCGCGCGGTCTCGACCCCTCGCGCTTCAAGCTGACCGGACGGATGAAGCAGGACCTGTTCGCCTGGCCGGAGGTGGAGGGCGACACCAACATCCACGGCCCGCTCTCCTTTGCGGTCCCATCCTCCACCGCCGGCTATGCGTTGATGCACGAACGGTGGGGCAAGCTGCCGCTATCCGAAGTCATCCAGCCAGCGATCGCGTTGGCCCGGCGTGGACTGCCGGCGGACTGGTACACCACGATCAAGGTGGCGTCGTCGGCTTCGGTGCTGCGGCTTTATCCCGAGAGCGCTCGCATCTACCTGCCGGACGGGCTGCCGCCAATCGCGCCCTACCAGGGAACCCCCGGCTTCTTCCGCCTCGGCAATCTGCCCGACACACTGGAACGGCTCGGCCGCGCCGGGTTGCGCGATCTCTACGAAGGCGACGTCGCCGCCAGCATCGCCGCCGACGTGAAAGCCATGGGCGGCGTGCTGTCGCTCGAGGACCTGCGCGGCTGCCACGCGACGACCCGGCCGGCAACCCAGGTCCCGTGGCGAGGGCGCACGCTGCAACTCACCGGCGGCCTGACCGCCGCGCCCACCCTGATGCGCGTGCTCGAGCGCATGGCCGAGGCGCCCTACGGCGCCGCGCCGACGCCCGAATGGTACGTGGCACTCGCCCGCGCGATGAAGGCAGCCTATGCCGAGCGCCTGGCCGGCCTTGGCGATGTCGAGCCCACCGGCACCTGCACCACCCATCTGACCGCCTGCGACGCCGAGGGCACGATGGTTGCGGTGACAACCACATTGCTGTCGTCGATGGGCAGCCGCGTAGTGCTGCCCACGTCAGGCGTGCTGCTGAACAATGGCGTGATGTGGTTCGATCCGCGTCCCGGTCAGCCGAACTCGATCGCCCCCGGCAAGCGGCCGCTCACCAATATGCTGCCGGTGATCCTGATGCAGGGCGCGCGGCCGTGGATCGCCGCCGGCGCATCAGGCGGGCGGCGTATCCTGGCCGCCGTGTTGCAAACGCTGACCTACGCCGCGGATTTCGGCATGGCGCTGGCGGATGCGCAGCACCACCCCCGCATCGACGTCTCCAGCCTCGACGCGGTCAGCGTCGATCGCCGTATGCCCGTCGCCGTGATCAAGGCCCTGCAAGCCGAAGGCTCGACCGAAGTGGTGGAGCACAGCGTGATGCCGATCAATTTCGCCTGCCCCAACCTGATCCAGCTTCACGCCGACGGCACGCGCACCGGCATCAGCGACTGGGCCTCACCCTGGTCTGCAGCGGTGGCGCAGACGTAAGCGGCGGCTCAATCGGGATTCTTGTCATCGGCGTGCAAAAGTGACGCTAAACAGTCCACATGGCGCGCGACGTCGGCGAGGATTCGACACAGAGGGCAACGAGCACACCGAGATCGCAGAGATTATATGGACTCGGTGGTCTCTGGGTTGCCTCGGCGGTCTCTGTGTCGATCCCATGACAGACCCCGGGTTTACTCAGCTCAGAACGGCGTGTCCCCGCACACCGTGATGCGGTGCATGATTCGCGTCTCCGCCGGGTAGTCGTTGATCGCGAAATGCTGGGTGCAGCGATTGTCCCAGAACGCCAGCGAGCCCGTCTCCCACCGGAAGCGGCAGGTGAACTCCGGTCGGTGCGAGTGCTGCATCAGGAAGTCGATGAGCGGCCGGCTCTCCTCTTCGGTCATGTCCTCGAAATGCTGCACGTGGCCGCCGATGTAGAGCGCCTTGCGCCCGGTCTCGGGATGCGTCCGCACCAGCGGGTGCACCGACGTCGTCTGAATGCCCTCATCCGGCTCCTTCGCTTTCATGGCGATCTTATCGGCATAGAACTCCTTACGTGACTTGCCGCCGTATTTCTTCCGGTTCTCGCCGTAGCAGACCGCACGCAACGAACCGCAGAGTCGCTTCATGCCGTCCGACAGCGACTCGAAGGCGAGATACTGGTTGGAGAACATAGTATCTCCGCCGGCCGACGGCACTTGCTTCGCGTACAGGATGGTGCCCATCGCCGGCCGCGGGGAGAACATCTGATCGGTGTGCCAGGAACCCCCGAAGTTACGTTTGTCGGTCGGGCGCTTGACGATCTCCAATATCTCCGGATGCTCCGGCATCCCTTCCATGAACGGGTGCAGGTGGATCTCGCCCCACCGGCGGGCGAAGACAAGCTGCTGTTCGGGCGTGAGCGACTGGTTGCGGAAGAAGATCACCAGATTGTCCAGCAGCGCGGCGCGCACCTCCGCCAGCACTTCGCCAGACAGGTCGGCGGAGAGATCGACCCCCTCCACCTCGGCGCCGAGGCTCCCGGCGATGCGGTGCGTGTCGATATGGCGGAACTGGCTGTTGCGCATCTGGTTCATGGGACTCTTGACCTCTGCTGGCGGCGGGACGTGGCGCCGCCCCGTAAGCTTGCCCCTGCCGGCGCGCCGGATCAATGTCGCCGGTCGGATAAGCCAGGAGGGACGGCAATGGGCACGATCCGCGCGAAACTCACGCATATGGGCATTCATGTCCACGATCTGGATGCAATGGTGCGCTTCTACACCGAGGTCCTGGGCCTGATCGTGGCGGATCGCGGGCCGGGCCGGGCGCCCGGCACCGAGCTGGCGTTCATGACTGCTGATCCGGCCTGTCATCATCAGGTCGTGCTGGTCACCGGCCGGCCCGATACATCAGGCTTCAACCCGATCAATCAGGTTTCGTTCACAGTGGGCTCCCTGGCTGAGCTGCGAGAGGTGCACGAACGAGCACTGGCGCGTGGCGCGACCAGCATGCGCACGGTCAGCCACGGCAATGCCTGGTCGATCTATTTCCGCGATCCCGAGGGCAACACGCTGGAAGCGTATCTCGACACGCCGTTCCACGTACCCCAGCCGCATGGCGAGCCGTTGGATCTCAGCAAATCAGACGAGACTATCTTTCGTGAGACTGAGGCAGCGTGCCGCACTGATCCCGGCTTTATGCCTCGTGCGGAGTACGTGCGGCAGGTGGCGGAACGGCTGAATTAAATTGACGCGTCATTGCGAGCGCAGCGACGTCGCACCTCAATCGCCAGACATGCCGGGCATTGGCAGTCCGTTCCGTCCTCAACAGGCACGATCGGCGGCAGCGCGGCGCACCAACAGGGCCTTCCATCGTATCCTGCGCCGCAGTCGAAGGCTTGGCCGCATTTCGGACAGGTCTTCTGCTTGACGCCAGGTGTTGGGAAGACACTGGCGTCTGTCATCTGCCGACAACTGTTTCTTCGCGGCTGCGACCTGCCGCACACGCGATGTCATCCATGTCAAGCCGCCGAAAGGCGTCTTGCGGCCCATGCCATGTGAAGAGTTCGGGATGGATCAGATGGGCCAGGAGCTCAGTACCCTCGACCACCCGCGGACCCGGCCGGGCAAAATAGGCGCTTGCATCGACGGCGTAGATGCGGCCGACGCGCGCGGCTGGAAGATCGGTCCAATCTGGATGAACGGCAAGCAGTGCCGCCTGCTCCGCCACCTGTCCAAGGTGGAAGCCACAAGGGCATAGAATCAGCACTTCGGGCGCCCACGCGACGACATCCTCCCATGGTATGCGCTGGGAATCCGTGCCGAGCCGCCCTAGCTCATCCCGCCCGCCGGCAAGAGCGACCATTTCCGGCACCCAATGTCCGCTGCAAAAGACCGGGTCGAGCCATTCCATGCAAAACACGCGCGGCCGGGTCGAGGCGGCAGCCGCGCGGTCGGCAATGTGGTCGAGCCGAGCCTGGCTGGCGGCGATCAGCGCCTCTGCCTTAGCCAGCATGCCAGTCGCCTCACCGATTTCGCGCAGATTGTCGAAGATTTCGCCGAGCGAGCGCGGCGTCAGCCACAGGACCTCTGGTTGCGGCGAGAGCGATGTCAGGAGCTGCGCCACCTCATTGCCGGACGGCGCACAGACCTGACAAAGTTCCTGGGTGAGGATCAGATCGGGCGCGATCTCCCGCATCCGCGCTTCGTCGACCTGATAGAGGCTGAGCCCGTCGCGCAGCCGCGCCGAGACGGCCGTGTCGATCTCGTGCTGGGTCATGTGTTCGATGGGAAGGACACTGCGCACGACCACCGGCTTTTGGTGCGCGGCCGGCGGGTAGTCGCATTCATGCGTGACGCCGAAAAGCTGGTCCTCAAGCTCCAGCGCATAGACCATCTCCGTCGCGGACGGCAGAAACGAAACGATACGGCGGCCCATGACAGATGCTCCCTCAGGCCCGGAATAGGACGGTTTGCAATCGGCGAAGGCTGCAAACAGCAAATCACTTAACACAAACTGGGCTCAGTGGACGAACATGGAGGCGCCCACCCTCTTCTGACCTCTTTCTACACAAAGTGACCGCCAGATAGAGGCGCTAAAATCTCAATTTATGCTCTGCACTGCAAAAACACGCTGACGTCCCATAACGACCACGTCGATCAAGCTCGTGGCGAAGGTTGGATTCGCTCTCCATCAACTCACTGAGAGCGCGGCGCTTGGCAATGGCAAACGTTTGACGGAGTACTCTTAATTACGAGCCATCTAGCCGTGAACGCGGCAAAACCGCCGTGAATTGACTTTTGACCGCACGGTCTAGTGATTAAGGGGAGGAAACCGCGATGGCCGGAACGCTGAAAGCTGTCACAATCTCTGCGATTTTGCTGAGCAGCCTGACCGCACTTGGCACAGCCCGCGCCCAGCAGACGTCAGCCACTCCGCCCGCTCCAGCGGGCGTTCCGGCCGGCGAGGCAGTGCAACCCTGGGGCCTGCCGCCGTTGCCGCCCGGCGTCGGCCCGATCGAGCAGTTCGCAGATATCCACGACACGCCGCAAGGCAATTTCCTGGAAGGCGGGGCCTTCGACACCGAGGGAAATTTTTGGTTCGTGGCGATCGGCTCGGGATGGATTTCCTACCTCACTCCGCAGGGCAAGCTGGTACCGGTGGTCAATTGCAACCCGCCCCCAGAAATGGCGATGACCTGTGAGCCGCAGGGGACGCGTTGGCACAACGGCAAGCTCTATCTGACCACGCGCCATCTTGGCATCCTCGTCTACGACCCCCAGACGAAGAGGCTTTCAACGCTGGTCAACACCTATCGCAACCAGCTCTTCAAAGGACCAAACGACCTCGATTTCGATGCCGAGGGCAATCTCTATTTCACCGACCCGTGGGGCACCGGACCGGGACCGGACGCGGCCGATCAGGACGGCGCTGTCTACCAGTACTCGACCCAAGGTGTGCTCCGTCGGGTCATCTCGCACGGTTATTTTCCGAATGGAGTCTCGGTAAGCCCGGATGACGGCACGCTGGCGGTCGCCGACTATTCAGCCGGGCGAATCATCTACTACTCTTTCCTCAATGGTCCGAATGCGGCCTGTCAGACCTGTGCCAAGGATCCCGAGCATCTGACATTCTTCTTCGCCAAAGCCGGCAGTTATGCACCCGGTAACGGCGGTCCGGACGGCATCCATTACGACGTGCACGGCGATCTCTGGGTGCAGTTGCACGGCATGGGCGGGATCGTCGAATACGACCCAAAGGGACTGATCCTCGGCTTCGTGCCGATCCCAAACGGTGACGTACAGACCACGAACTTTGCGTTTGGCGGCGACAACAACCAGTACATCTATTTCGAGGGCGCGGTCAGCGGCACTGTCTATCGCTTCCACACCCCTTATCCTGGGCTAATCGGCCCGGGTGGCGTCCGCTTGTCGGCGCAACCGTGATGTTGTCCCTGATCGTGTTTGGCTGAGGGATCTCTACGAAGCGGCTGCTCGGCGTAAGCAGCCGCTTCGACTTTCGGCGGAGCGGCTGGACGAACGGCGCAGGCACCACCAGCTTGCCGCCGTGCCAGCAAGTCGGGAATGCTGCGGGCGCGTTGGAAGGGGAGTGAGCCATGCCGCGCCGGCTGATCGACATCTCGGTTCCGCTGAGGGCGGGCATCGCCAGCGACCCGCCGCACATGCTGCCGCAGATCGAGTATCTCGACCACCACCAAACGGCACCACAAATGGCCACGTATATGGGGGTGCGCATCGACCAGCTTCCGCAAGGCGAATACGCCGCCGTCGAGCGGGTGCAGATCAGCACGCATAACGGCACGCATCTCGATGCGCCCTATCATTATTTCTCCTCGATGAACCACGCGCTGAAGCCGGGCGGCGAGCCATCCTGGCGGATCGACGAAGTGCCGCTGGAATGGTGCTTCCAGCCCGGCGTGAAGCTGGATTTCCGGCATCTGCCGGACGGCTACGTGGCGACACCCGAAGATGTGCAGGCCGAGCTCGCCCGCATCGGCCACACGCTGCGCCCGCTGGAGATCGTGCTGGTGAACACGCGTGCCGGCACGCGCTACGGCGAGCCGGATTTCGTCGATTCCGGCTGCGGCATGGGCAAGGCGGCGACATTATGGCTCCTGGAACGCGGCATCCGCCTTGTCGGCACAGATGGCTGGAGCTGGGACGCTCCATTCAGTTTCACCCGTAAGCGCGTTGCCGAGACCGGCGATGCCAGCCTGATCTGGGAAGGCCACCGTGCGGGGCGAGAGATCGGCTATTCGCATCTGGAGAAGCTGCACAATCTCGAGGTGCTTCCCGCCAACGGCTTCGAGGTGGCGTGCTTCCCGGTGAAGGTGCATCGCGGCTCGGCCGGTTGGACGCGCGCGGTGGCGATCCTGCCCGAATAACACGGTCCCTCGGTCACTTCCGTCGATAGACCTGAACCAGGCCAAGGACCTGGAAGATCTCGCGCACAGCCTACTGCACAGTCGGCCCGGTGTTCGCACCCCCAGGACCGGGCGGTGACGCAGCAGCACGGGGAGCAGGCGGCGGCAATGGCGTCGCGGTGACCGGTGCGGCGGCAGCCGGCGCCGTCTCCGGCTTGGCGGGCTTTGCCGCCGGCGCGGGCTCAGCCACTGGCGGCGCCAGCGCCACCGTGTAATCCGGCACGATGCGCGCCTGCTTGCCGGTGATCACCAGCACATGCAGGCCGATCGCCAGCGGCGCCGGGTCCGTCTGGGTCACCGACAGCAGGTCACCGTTCGGCTGCTGCACGATGTATTCCCACGCCTGGGTGTCAGACACCGCGTGCTCCGTCGCCGTACCGACCAGCCCGCCCACAAGCACGCCGCCGAGGGCGCCGAACGCCGATCCGACCGCCCCGCCCGGCGCCTGCGACCCGGCGATCCCGCCGGCTGCTCCCCCGGTCACCGCCCCCACCGCGCCCTGCGCGCTCACCTGCACCAGCCGACGGCCGACGATAACGCCGCGATCGACTTTGTTCGCCTGCTGCACAGCCGCAGCCGCATAGGTGTTCGGCGAATAGTCGGCGGCGCAGCCGGCCACGGCGAACAGCACCACCGGAAACACGAGGATGTAGCGACTGAGCAAGGCGCGGGGTCCCAAGGCGAAAAACGGCGCCGTGATAAAGCGGCCGGGCGATGGTGTCACGGCGTCCGGAGTTACCCGCCTCAATGGCACTTGAAGGCGTCGAACGGCTCGCGACAGGCCCGGCAGCGGTGCAGCGCCTTGCAGGCGGTCGAGCCGAACTCGCTGATCTGCTCGGTGTCGGCACTGCCGCAGTGCGGACAACGCGGCGCCTCTTCAGTGAACAGCGCGCGACGCGAGGCGCCGGGCGGCGGTGGAGCTATGCCTGCCTCGGACAGCTTGGCGCGCGCCGTTTCCGTCAGCCAGTCCGTCGTCCAGGCCGGCGACAACACCGTCCGGATGTGCGCGTTGGCGATCCCCGCACGCGCCAGCGCGGTCTGGATGTCGAGAGCGATCAGGGTCATTGCCGGGCAGCCCGAATAGGTTGGGGTGATCGTCACTTCGACTTCCCCATCCCGCACACTGACCCCGCGCAGGATGCCGAGATCGGCGATCGTCAAGGCCGGGATCTCCGGATCGACCACCGAAGCCGCGCAGACCAGTGCCCGCCGCCGCAAGGCTTCGTCCCTCTCGTTCACCAGTTCGCCCCCGGATAGGCGCGTTGCAGATACTGCATCTCGGCCAGCAGCAGCCCAAGCTGCTCGCTGTGCCGCCCCCGACGCCCGCCGGTCTGCATCCAACCAGCCGACGGGCGTGCGAGTGTCGCGCGTGACAATGCCGAGCCGACCGTAGACTCCCAGGCAGGGCGGATCGCCTGCGGGTCGGGGATGACGCGCGTGGCGATTAGCGTGGCATCGGCGGCGTCGGTCTCGAACAGCTCGTCAGTGAAAGGCCACAGCGCCTCCACCGCCGCAGAGGCACGCCGGTGACTCTCGTCGGTGCCGTCTCCCAGGCGGATCAGCCACTCTGCCGAGTGGCGGAGGTGATAGGCGGATTCCTTCTCCGCCTTCGCAGCGATCGCAGCGATTTCCTCAGCGGTGGAGCCGCCGGCAGCACGCCAGAACGGGTCGGCAAAGGCGCTGTAAAGGAGCTGCCGGACGATGGTATGTGCAAAATCGCCGTTCGGCTGCTCCACCAGCAGGCAATTCCGGTACTGCCGGTCAGTGCGCAGATAGGCAAGCTGGTCCTCGGTGTGTCCGCTCCGAGCGCCCGCCTCGGCGTAGAGCGCACGCGCCAGGCCGATCTGATCGAGCGCGATATTGGCGAGCGCCAGGTCCTCCTCGGGCGTCGGGGCATGGCCGCACCACTCGGACAAACGATGGCCCAGCACCAGCGCATCGTCGGCCCGCCGCAAAAGCTGCGATATCAGCGGGTTCTCATCGATCGTGATCAAGCCGGTTCATCCTCGGCGCGGGCTCAGTCGGCAGCCGCGGCGCTCACCCTGATCCGGGCCCACACGGCCTCGCTGAACGCCTCGAAGATGCGGCGGGAAACGGCGTCAGTCGGGAAGTCGTACTCGGGGTGCCACTGGACCCCGACGGCGAAGCCGGGGGCATTGGCGACCCGCACCGCCTCGATCAGGCCGTCGGGGGCGATCCCTTCGGCAACCAAGCCGGGCGCCAGCCGGTCGATCCCCTGGTTGTGCAGCGAGTTCACCGGGATCTCGCTCGCGCGAGCCACCCTGTGCAGCCAGGTGCCGGGGACCACCCGCACGGCGTGCGCCTTGCCCCGGGTGACCTGCGACAGGGGGTGCATAAGGCTGGAATGATCGAGCTTCCCCGAAAGGTCCTGCAGCCGCTGATGCAGGCTGCCGCCCAGCGCCACGTTCAACTCCTGCAGGCCGCGGCAGATCGCCAGCACCGGCACGCCGCGCGCCACGGCGGCACGGATCAGCGGCAGGGTGGCGGCGTCGCGGGCATGATCTTCATGCACGCCTTCGGGGTGAGGCGGCCCGCCGTACAGGCTCGGCTGGACATTGGACCGGCTGCCGGTCAGCACGATGCCGTCCAGCCGGTCGAGCAGCGTTTCGACGCAGGCGGCGGTCCCGCTGGCCGGCATCAGCACCGGGACGCCATGCACCACCTTGTCGATGGCGCGGACATAGGTGTCGGACGCAGCGTGGTTCGGCATACTACCAGAGGTGCCGAACTGCTTGATGCAACAGCTTATGCCGATAAGGGGCTTCACCGCGCGTCCGAGTCCATCAGTCCATCTAGCACAATATGCTCGATTTGCGTCA
>Ga0335075_10004403_pt1 | contig 22045 bp, 22 predicted proteins | sample Lox_Sample_24_FD_206723 | JGI IMG/M metagenome (GOLD analysis project Ga0335075, IMG submission 206723) | Soil microbial communities from Loxahatchee National Wildlife Refuge, Florida, United States - Lox_Sample_2.4 | ecosystem: Environmental > Terrestrial > Soil > Wetlands | place: USA...
CACGGCTTTTTGCGGTAGATCGCGTCTGCGTCGAAGAGTGGAGCGCTGCCGTCCGTGCCAAGGGTTGCCACGCCGTCTTTCTGCCCCACCGTCCGATAAAAGCAGGAACGCCGTCCGGTGTGACAGGTTGCATCGTGGCCGGAAACTTTTACCCGCAGCCACACGGCGTCCTGGTCGCAGTCGGTGCGCATCTCCACGACATGCTGGAAGTTGCCCGACGTCTCGCCCTTCTTCCACAGCGAGTTGCGCGAGCGCGACCAGTAGTGGGCGATGCCGGTCTCGATGGTCAGCGCCAGCGCCTCGGCATTCATGTGGGCGACCATCAACAGCATGCCGTCGGCGGCGTCGGTGACGACCGCCGTGACCAAGCCGTTGGCGTCGAAGCGCGGGGTGAAGGCATTGCCTTCCTCGAGCCCGCGCTTGTCGTTGGCCGCTTCGAAATGTCAGGGTCATCGCCGGGGTCCTGTCTTCGGGCGCCGGCGAAGCGGGATCAGATCCCGTGGCCGCCGGCTCGCACCATGGTCACGAACCGGACCTGTTCTTCGGGGGTATCCCGGAAAACGCCGGTAAAGGTGGAGGTCAGGGTCGTCGAACCCTGCTTGCGGATGCCGCGCATGGCCATGCACATATGCTCGGCCTCGATCATCACGGCGACGCCGCGCGGATTTAGCACGTCCTGGATGACGCCCGCAATCTGCGCCGTCATCGCTTCCTGCGTCTGCAGGCGGTGGGCGAAGATATCGACCACGCGGGCGATCTTGGACAGGCCGACGACCTTGCCGTCCGGCAAATAGGCGACATGCGCCTTGCCGATGATCGGCACCATGTGGTGCTCGCAATGCGAATGGAACTGGATGTCCTTGACCAGCACGAGATCGTCGTAGCCGGCGACTTCCTCGAACGTGCGGCCAAGCTCGTCGGCGGGACACATATCGTAGCCGTTGAACATTTCCAGATAGGCCTTCGCCACGCGGTTTGGCGTGTCGACCAGACCCTCGCGATCCGGATTGTCACCGGTCCAGCGGATCAGCGTGCGGACGGCTGCCTCGACCTCGGCCTGGGACGGCCGGTCGGTGACCGGTCTGTCCATGTATTCCGCGCGCGGCATGAGTTTCTTGATGACGGCGTCCATGAAAGGCGTCTCCCGTAGTTCCTCTCGGTGGAGGAACGAGTTGAACGGACACTGCCTCTCCAGGCCGATTGGGAGGCTCAGAAAGCAGCATTCTCGCGCCAGATCGGCAATCCTTGCCGTCACTGGAACGCACGCATTATATAAGTGCTGTTCGTAGCCTGCAAAGGTGTCGCGAGGGTACAGATCGTTCGCTCTCTAGGCACAGCGCGGAAAATCATGATCGACGACGTTTATAACGCGAAAATTCTGGGTTTTGCCGGCAATATCGGCCGCATCGGGCGTCTGGCCGACCCCGATGCCAGCGCCATGGCGCATTCCAAGCTCTGCGGCTCGACGGTGAAGATCGACCTCAAAATGGAAGGCGATACGGTCACGGACTTCGCCCATGAGGTGAAAGCCTGTGCGCTCGGCCAGGCCTCGTCCTCGATCATGGCCGCGAATGTCGTCGGCGCGACCGCGGACGAGCTGCGCGCGGTGCGTGAGACGATGCGCAGGATGCTGAAGGAAAACGGCACGCCGCCCGAGGGCCGTTTTGGCGATCTCAAATATCTGGAGCCGGTGCGCGACTACAAGGCGCGGCACGCCTCAACCATGCTTACCTTCGACGCTGTGGTGGACGCGATCGGCCAGATCGAGAAGAAGCGCGCGGGCGAGGCTGCTTAGGTCGAAGCCGCTCATCGAGCTGCGTCGCTATCTCGCTGTGCAGCCAGGCCGCGAAGGCTCCTGCCGGCTCGCTGAGCTTCCCAAAATCGGGCGCGATAAGGAAATAGGCTCCATACTCCACTTCGATGTCGAAGGGCTGGACCAGTTGTCCTAACCGAATAGCCTCGGAGTTGACGACGCTGTCCCCCAACACGACGCCTTGGCCTAGGATGCCCGCCTGGATGCCAAGCGCACCGTCGGGAAACATCGGCCCGCGCTCCGCAGCGCCAGCGGGCACGCCCGCCGCGTTGAGCCACTGAACCCAACCGTCGCGACCTTCGTCGTGCAGGAGAGTGTACCGGAGAAGGTCAGCGGGGCCGCTTAGCGGTGGTCCGGCCGAAAGAAGGGCCGGTGACACGAGCGCGGTGTACGTGCCGGCGAACAAATGCTCGGCCTGAACGCGCGGCCACGACGTGGTCTTGGCGCCGAAGCGGATCGCAAGCTCCGCATCATGGTTGCGGAACTCCACAAGCCGCCCGTTCACATCAACGACCACATCGATATCTGGGCGCTGCTCACGGAAACGGACAAGGCGCGGCAACAACCAACCGCTCGCAAAAAACGGCTCGACGCTCACCTTCAGCACGGATTGCGCGGGAGAAGCCAGAACTTCCGATAGGCGCTGGTCAATCTCGTCGAAGCTCCGTGTCAGTTGTGCAAGCAGCCGGCGGCCAATTTCAGTCAACTCGACCTTCCGGTGAAGGCGGGTAAACAGCGGTCGGCCAATCGTCTCTTCGAGCTCTCGCACCTGCCGGCTGATCGCGGCCTGCGACACGAACAGCTCTTCGGCCGCGCGGCTGAAGCTCAGATGCCGGCCGGCTGCCTCGAAGCTGCGCAGTGCGGTGAGCGGCAAGCGCCCGCGTTTCATCGCATAACCTCAAGTTATTCGAGGTGGACGATATACTCGTTTGAGCGGCGCGGCCAGAGGGCGTCTGCTCCTTGCTGACAAAGGAGTTCAGCCATGTGGAAGCATCTCGAGATATTGAACGACGTGATCCGGCTCGTGACTTTCACACGCGAATCCAGACCCGCCGACCGTCGTGATTTTTCTGACCGGTACGACCTCCATCGGGATCGTTCCTTCGAGGCTTCATTGCGGCGCTACTACGAACGCGGTCAGGTCGGATAGCTACCCGAGCATGTCCCGCACCATCGGGATCACCTTGGTGCCATAGAGCTCGATGCTCTTCATCATCTGCTCATGCGGGAGCGTGCCGGACGAGTACTTCATGTCGAAGCGGCGAACGTTCAGCGCCTTCATCGTCGTGGCGATCTTTTTCGCCACAGTCTCCGGCGAGCCAACATAAAGCGAACCCATGTCGGCCTCCTGGTTGAAGCGCGAAATGTTCGTCGGACCCCAGCCGCGCTCGCCGCCGATGCGGTTGTGGATGACCTGATAACCCGGCCAGAGTTCGGCGCGCGCCTGCTCGTCCGTGTCAGAGACGTGACCGGGTGAGTGGATGCCGAGCGGCAATGCCTCATTGCCGAATTGTGCGACCGCGCGGTGGTAGAGGTCGATGAAGGGCAGAAAGCGCTTCGGTTCGCCACCTATGATCGCCAGCATCATCGGCAGATTGTAGCTTGCTGCGCGCACGACGGATTCCGGGCTGCCGCCAACGCCGATCCAGGTTTTCAGGGTGCCGTTCTCGACGGGCGGATAAACCTTCTGGTTCTCCACCGGCGCTCGAGTTTGGCCGCTCCAGTTGATCGTCTCCTGCTTCAGCACCTCGGCGAACAGGTCGAGCTTTTCCGAGAACAGCAATTCGTAATCTTTCAGCGCGAAGCCGAAGAGCGGGAAGGATTCGGTGAAGGAGCCGCGGCCAAGGATGACCTCGGCGCGGCCATTGGAGATCGCGTTGATGGTGGAAAAGCGCTGAAAAACCCGGACCGGATCGTCGGAGGACAGCACGGTCACGGCCGAGCCCAAACCGATATGACTGGTCTTCGATGCGACTGCCGCCAGCACGACATCCGGCGCTGAAATGGCAAAGTCGTCGCGGTGATGCTCGCCCAGCCCGATGAAGTCGACGCCGACCTGGTCGGCCAGCACCGCCTCGTCGACGACGTTGCGGATCACCTGCGCCTGCGACAGCAGCTTGCCATTCAGGTCGACGGTGACGTCGCCAAACGTGTCCAGTCCGAGTTCGATTTTGTCGGCCATGATGCCCTCAGCCCTGCGAAGTCATTTGCGCGCCGTACATAGTCGGGTGGCCGTCGCGGTTCAAACCGCGTAGCGGAGCACGCACTGTCCACGAATTGAAATCTTGCGCTGAAAACCGCATTTAGCGTGAGATGGAGCAGGACGGTCACAGTCACCGCGACGTGCCACGGTCACGTGGACGTAACTATGCTGGGCCCTGGCGTCGGACGCCGGGCAGGCTGGCCGGCACCGCGCTGGTGCGCTTTTACCAGCTCACGCTTTCAGGCTTCATCGGCAATTCCTGCCGGCATTTCCCGACCTGCTCGGAGTACGCTTACGAGGCCATCGCCCGGCATGGTTTTTGGGCGGGCGGGTGGATGGGGCTGTTCCGATTTGCGCGTTGTGGGCCCGGTGGCACCCATGGCGTCGATCCGGTGCCGGAGACGCTTGAGGCGCGCTATCGCTGGTACACCCCCTGGCGTTACTGGCGCGTCGCGAAGGACGCGCCAGCACGCTAGCCGGTATCAGATAATCACGGTGCCGAGGTTCAGCCCGATCAGCAGCGGATCGTGGTCCGATGTCGCGAACGGGTTGTTGTCGTAAAACGCCGGATTGGTGAACTCGCTCGAATAGGCAAACAGGCCGGGCTCGTCGGCATTGACGTGCCACTCGGTGACGCCCGTCACCTGGCTCAGCAATGATGATGTCGCGAGGCCCTGATCGAGCGTGCCGCGCATGCCGTCGAAGACGTAGCTGTAGGCCTGATCCTGGCCGATGAACTGGTCGATCAGGTCGGTGTAGCCCGCGTCACGCAGCGCATCGACGGGGTCCTCCTGCGCATACGAGTTGAGATCGCCGATGATCAGCGTGTCGGCGTCGCCGCTGCCGGTCGGGTCAGTCGCCAGCCATTGGGCAAGCTCGATCGCGGCTTCCTCGCGCGCAGCATTCCAGAAGCCCTGGCCGTCGCCCTGGTCGTAGTTGGGATCATTGACGTCGGTGAGCCCGCTGTCGCCCTTCGATTTGAGGTGGTTGACGGCAACGTTGAAGCGTTCTCCCGTCGCGATTTCTTCGAACGCCACCGCGACGGCAGGCCGGTGAAGTTGTTGGCCGTCGGCGGCGACGCTGCTGAACTCAAGGGTGTTGCTACCGGCGACGGAGACCTTCGTCTGGTCGTAGATCACGCCGGTGGTGATGGCATCGGTGCCGATGAAGCCATCGCCGGTGCCGCCGGTCGGGTCGACGAAGGCATATACGTTGGCGCCGAGTTCGGCATTGAGCGCGTCGACCAGCGCGCGAATGGCGGAGTCTGAACCGAAGCCGTTGTTCTCAAGCTCCTGCAGCCCGAAGACATCCGCGCCGACGCCAAGCATCGCCGTGACGATCTTGTCGAGCTGGCGTTCGAAGTCAAAGGCATTCAACGCGCCGCGCGGTTCAAGGTCGCCCGGTCCCGAACCGGTGCCTGGCACGTTCGGATCATAGTCTTCCCGCAACGACGTGAAGAAGTTGAGCAGGTTGAAGCTCGCAACCTTCAGCCTGCCGCCGACATCTGCCGGAGCTTCGGTGCGCGTCCCGGTGTTGGTGTCCTGATCGATCGACAGCATGCCATCCACATGCATGCGATAGGCATCGAAGCCGTAACTGAGTACGCCCTCGATCGGGCCATTCATCTCAGCGCCCAGCCGCAAGGTCGGGCCAAACGGTGAAAAGTCGTCGCCGGCGTCGATATAGCCATTGCCGTTGTCGCCGAAGTTCGCGGGCAGATAGGCAAACGCGTCCGGATTTTGCGCGGAGACGCCATCGTCGATGATCAAGCGGTTGAGCGCATTTGCTTCCATGAGCGCCGCGATCTCGGCAGCTTGCGTGTCCGGGTCGTAGAGCTGTGTCGGCTGATATTGATTGCCGGCGCTGACGGTGATTTCGCCGTAGCGGGCAAGGTTAAAGTTTTCCACCACCGTGATCGGGTCGCTGGTGCCGCTGGTGAGCGAAATGCGCATGCCTTCGAACTGCTCCAGCGACGTCGCCGTCGCGTTCGGCAGCGTCACGTTCGCGTAGTCAGGCAAATCGTTGCCCGACGAGATCGTGTCGATAGACACGAGATTGGTGATTTCGGTCAGGCCGAAGAACTCCGTCACTGTTCCAGCAACCTCGACGTGGTCGCCGACATCGACCGTCGGCGCACCGCCGGTGAAGACAAAAATGCCTTCGGAGGAGAGCACGTTGCCATCCTGATCCGCCGTTTCCTCCTGCAGGAAGAATCCGTTGTCGATCGTATAGGTCACGACGGCCGATACGAGCACATAGTCGCCCTGAAGCTGGCTCGCGCTGCCGGTGCCCTGGATCTGCGAGATCAAGCGTGCGGTCGGCACGCCTGGGCCATCATCGCTGTTTGCGGCTCCAGGCGTTTCCTCGCGTGGTGTGTCCCACGTCGTCCCATCGTCGCTGCGCTGGAGCGAAAGACCGGCCGGATCGCTGCCCGCCTGCAAGACGCCGATGTCTGTCGAGGTCATGCCCGCCGCAGGTCCGTTTGAAGCGGTCAATGTGCCTTCGTAAGAGAGGAATTCGATGACTTCCCCGCCATCGACCAGTGCCAGCCCGTCCGGCGCGCCGTTCTGGATCCCGGTCGTGTCGAGCACGCAATAATCGAAAGCGTCGTCCGACCCTTCCAGATTGCCGTTCAGCGCGAACGTGCCGTAGGACTGGCCATTGCTGCCATTATAGAGGACGACCGATATCGCGCTGACATCCGTGCCCTTGGCGACACGGACCTCGACGAACTCACCCGTATCGGCGCCGGCATTGTCGTAGTGGATTTCATTGATGCGCGGCGCCGGTGGTGTTTCATCGACGTTCGTGACGGTGACGGAAATATCCTGGGTCGTCTCGCCACCCTGCTCGTCGGTCGCAGCGATCGTCACGTCGTAGATGTTGTCGCCGCCCTGATCCGCGGGCAGCTCGAAGTCCGGTGCGTCGACGAAACGCAAGACGCCTGTCTCCGCGTCGATCGTGAACAAGGCGGCGTCGGCGCCGCCGGCGATCGAAAAGGTGACGGTGTCGCTGTCGACGTCCTCGGCGGTCGCGGTCAGGACCGGATCGCTGCCGTTTTCCTCGAAATTCGCGGCCGCCGCGGAGGTGATGACCGGCCCGTCGTTTATGCCGTTGATGGTGATCGTCACCGTCGCGGTATCTGTACCGCCGCGGCCGTCGCTAACCGTGTAACTGAAAGTATCCGTGGCTGTTTCGCCCTCCCTGAGATGGTCGAATAGATCACCTTGGTCGTAGCTGATTGTGCCGTTGAGTAGCGAAACCGTCGCGCCAGCCGCACTTATCGCTGAAACGTCAACAACTGTCAGGGTGTCGCCGTCGAATTCACTATCGTTTTCAGTGAGATCGGTGGCCAGAACCGACAGCAACTGGTTCTCGTCGGTGGCGAAAGCGTCATCGCGCGCCAGCACCGAATTGTTGCGGCCGTCGAGATAGAGCGTGTAGTCGTCCGCACCGAAATAGAGGGCTTCGACACGCTCGAGCCGGTCGATGCCGCCATTCTCGATATCGCGGACCTTGATGGTCTTGTCCCATCGGCCCGGGCGTTCGATCGAATAGTCGAGGATCGAACCTTCGTAGATAACGGTATCGAAACCGCGGCCGCCATCGGCTTTGTCGTTGCCAGCGCCAAGATCGATCACATCATCGCCGTCACCGGCGTTGACCGTATCGTTGCCGCTCCCGGCGAGGATCATGTCGTCACCGCCGCCGGACAGGATGGTGTCGTTGCCGCCACGCGCATCGATGACATCATCGCCGCCGAAACTGATGATGACGTCGTTGCCGTTGGACCCGGTGATGGTATCCGGACGCCAGGTGCCGAGATAGAATTTGGGAAGCCAGTGCGGGAAGTGGAAGGACATCGTCTCGATCCTCGTTAGGCCGCCCCCGGCTGTATGAGCCTAACTGCTAACAGCAGCGTTTGACAGTTCTTTGAAGCTAAGCCGGCCCTGGGGATAAATGATCGGAAGCCGGCAAATCAGCGCGGATTCATGAACGATTTCAGCGGCTTGGATTTTTCGCACCGAAAACCTTTACGGCGCGTGCCTTGTCTTTTAGAAGACCGCGCCGCCGGACTCTCCCGGCACTTACCACCCGCGCTCGTTTGCGGGACTGGATATGGAGCAAGATATGTCGAACGTTTCCCTTACATTTCCCGATGGTTCCGTCCGCGAATACGATGCGGCGACGACCGGCGCTGCGCTTGCTGAGTCGATCTCGAAGTCGCTCGCCAAGAAGGCGGTCGCCTATGTGGTCGATGGCGCGGTTCGCGATCTCAGCGATCCGCTTGGCACGTCCGGCAAGGTCGAGATCCTGACCCGCGACGATCCGCGCGCGCTGGAGCTGATCCGGCACGACGCAGCCCACGTGCTCGCGGAGGCGGTGCAGGAATTGTGGCCGGGAACGCAGGTGACGATCGGCCCGGTTATCGAGAACGGTTTCTATTACGACTTCGCGCGCAACCAGCCATTCACGCCGGAGGATTTTCCCGCGATTGAAAAGAAGATGCGCGAGATCATCCAGCGCAACAAGCCGTTCACCAAGGCGCTGAAGTCTCGCGACGAGGCAAAGAAATTCTTCCACGACAAGGGCGAGAACTACAAGGTCCAGCTGGTCGACGCGATCCCGGAAGGGCAGGACATCAAGTTCTATTCGCAAGGCGAATGGACTGATCTCTGCCGCGGCCCGCACATGGCCTCAACGGGGCAGGTGGGTAACGCTTTCAAGCTGATGAAGGTGGCTGGCGCCTACTGGCGCGGCGACGCCAACAATCCGATGCTGACGCGCATCTACGGCACGGCCTGGGCGAACCAGGAGCAGCTCGACCAGTACCTCCACATGCTGGAAGAGGCCGAGAAGCGCGACCATCGCAGGCTCGGCCGCGAGATGGATCTCTTCCATTTCCAGGAGGAAGGGCCGGGCGTCGTCTTCTGGCACGCGAAGGGCTGGAAGATGTTCCAGAACCTGGTTGCTTACATGCGCCGTCGTCTCGGCGACGACTATCAGGAGGTGAACGCGCCGCAGGTGCTCGACAAGTCGCTGTGGGAGACGTCAGGTCACTGGGGCTGGTATCAGGAGAACATGTTCGCGGTGAAATCCGCGCATGCGCTGACGCACCCGGAAGACCCCGAGGCGGACGAGCGCATCTTCGCGCTGAAGCCGATGAACTGTCCGGGCCACGTGCAGATCTTCAAGCACGGCCTGAAATCCTATCGCGACCTGCCGATCCGGCTGGCCGAGTTCGGTTATGTGCACCGCTACGAGGCGTCGGGCGCGCTGCATGGGTTGATGCGCGTGCGCGGCTTCACACAGGACGACGCGCATCATTTCTGCACGGAAGAGCAGCTTGAATCCGAGATCCTGAAGATCAACGATCTGATGATGTCGGTCTACAAGGATTTTGGGTTCGACGAAGTCGTCGTGAAGCTAGCGACGCGGCCGGAAAAGCGTGTCGGCACTGACGCGATGTGGGATCACGCGGAAGACATACTGCGCCGTTCGCTGGCGCGCATGGCGCGTGAGGACAACCGTATCAAGACCGGCGTCAACGAAGGCGAGGGCACCTTCTACGGTCCGAAGTTCGAATACACGCTGAAGGATGCGATCGGTCGCGAATGGCAGTGCGGGACGACGCAGGTCGACTTCAATCTGCCAGAGCGTTTCGGCGCCTTCTACATCGACAAGGATTCCGAGAAGAAGCAGCCGGTGATGGTCCACCGCGCGGTGGTCGGCTCTCTGGAGCGCTTCCTCGGCATTCTGATCGAAAGCCACGCCGGGCATTTCCCGCTGTGGTTCGCGCCGCTGCAGGTCGTGGTGGCGACGATCACGTCCGATGCCGACGACTATGCCCGGTCGGTCGCCGAGCGGCTGAAGGACGCCGGTATGGCTGTCGAGATGGACCTGCGCAACGAGAAGATCAACTATAAGGTTCGCGAGCACTCGTTGACCAAGGTTCCGGTCATCCTCGTTTGCGGCAAGCGCGAGGCGGAGGATGGCACGGTCAACATGCGCCGGCTCGGCTCGCAGAACCAGCAGTCGATGTCGCTGGACGAGGCTGTCGCGGCACTGACTGAAGAGGCGGTTCCGCCGGATGTGAAGCGCCGGCGCAAGAAAGCCTGAACCAAGAACGGCGGGATTTTTCCCGCCGTTTTCATATGGCCGTCATGGAACTGGTTCATTGCGCGGCCATGCGAACGTTGCGTCGACTCAAGCGCGATCCGTTTCCCGAACTCTCCTACGCGAATCCGTCGCATTCGCGCCTGAAGCGCTGGTTCATCCGCTCGGTCGAGGAGATGTCGGGCCGTGACCGCTACGCCGGCCTCTACGGCATCTGGCGCCACCAGATCGTGCCGTCCGGTGACCGTGTCTTCGGGCGCATGCTCGACCTGGTGAACGTCCGCCTGTCCCAGCAGGGACAACTACCCGCGGTTTCGCTGGACCGCCCGGTGGTCATTATCTCGAACCACCCGTTCGGCATCGGTGATGGCGTTGCGGTGCTTTCGCTCGCCGAGCAGCTCGGCCGGCCGTTCCGCGTGATGATCAATGCGGAGCTGCTGAAGATACCGGAGATGGCGCCGTATTCGCTGCCGGTCGATTTCACCGAGACGAAGGAAGCGCTGAAGAACAATCTCGAGGTGCGGCACGAGGCGGTGCGGCTTTTGAAGCAGGGCACGACGATTGTCATCTTCCCGGGCGGTGGTGTTGCCACCGCGCCGAACGGCCTTGGCAAAGCCAGGGATTTTCCGTGGAAGATGTTTCCGTTCAAGCTGATCCAGGAGGCGAAGGCGGACGTGTTGCCGATCCACTTTTCCGGGCAGAACGGCCGTCTCTTTCATATCGTCAGCGGGCCGATGAATTTGCTCTCGCGCGAGAACAAGGTCGCGCGTTTCATCGGCAATGTGTCGTTGACGATCCGAACCTCACTGCTCATCCGCGAGTTCGCAAAACTGTCGGGCAAGACGATCGAGGTTCGCGTCGGCGATCTTATTCCATGGAGCGCGATGGAGTCGCTGCGCGACCGCAAGGAGCTTCTTGCCTTCGTTCAGCAGAAGGTTCTGGAGCTTGCTCCGCCGAGGAAGCGGCATGAGCCTGTTAGAGAAAACACCGCGCCGATCGCGGCGTAATCAGTCGACATGCGTCGACTTAGTCGATGATGTCGCCGTCGACCGGTTGGACCTGCGCTTCGGTCGTCAACACTTCGACTTCCTGATCCCGGCCGCCTTCGACAGTATATTCGCGCTGATAGATGCGGTCGCGGTTCTTCGCGATGATCGTGTAGTTGCCTTCGGCAAGCACCAGCGATGCATAGGCGCCGACGCTTTCGCGGATCGGATCGCCGGAATCGGTGACGATCGACCATGATGTATCGGCGATGGCCTCGCCGCCGGATTCACGAACGAGCTTGAACGTCACCTCGGCCGCGTGGTGTTCGACCGTCGCTTCAGTCAGCTTGCCGGCGTCGACCTTGATGTCGGAGCGGATCACCGCGTTCACGTTCCCGTAGGTCGAGACGACGTGATAGGTGCCAGAGTTGAGCCGCACGACCGCATTGGGTTTCACGTCGGGAATGATCAGCGCGCCGCCGTCTTCGCCGTCGGCCTCGTAGATCGAGAAGCGCAGCTTTGCCGCCGGGATGCGCCGGCCATTGGAGAGGATCGCGTCGAGCTTCAGCCCGCCGGCATCGAGAACCACCGCCTCGCGTTTCGCCTCGGCGCCGACCGTGATGCGCTTGGTTGCGCCGGCGCGGCCAAAGGTTGCGTGAACGAGATAACTGCCGGGCGCGAGCGAAAAGACCTGCGTGCCGCCTTGCGCGGACGCGACCAGCGGCAGTTTGCCGTCGGGACCAGGCTCAGGCCTGAAGATACGCCAGACGAGCCCGCGGCTGACGTCGCCGGCCTCGCCGGTGAGCTGTGCGGCCAGCGTGACCTCGCTGCCGCCCGCGGTGGCAAGCGGTCCGTCTTCGGTCGCAGGCGCGTAGCTGGTGATGCCCGGAAGCGAGATGGCGGCCGGGTCTTGTTGGGCGAGAGCCGGCAATCCCGGCGCAAACAGGAGCGCCGCGATGGCCAATTTTGCGATGATTCTGGCACTGTCCCCGAACATCTCTTGCTTTGAAGCCGAGCGCGGTGGCAATTTCAAGGCCGAAATTCCATATTGGAATCAACCTTCCAAGCCCGAGCGTCCCGGCAAAATCACCCCAGGTCCGCTTCAGCCAAGAGCATCAGGAGACCTGTTACGTGACGTCGCCAATCATTGACTATTTGTCGACCAGGCTGTCCGCGCCGATAGCCGAGCTGAAGGAGCCGGCGCCATCGGATGCCGAAATCGAAACCATGCTCAGGATCGCCACCCGTGTTCCCGACCACGGCAAGCTGGAGCCCTGGCGCTTCATTCTTTATCGCGGCGATGCACGCGTTGAAGTCGGAAAACAGCTCGCCGAACTGGCAGAGCGGCGCGAGGGCCCGCTGACGGAAGGGCGCAGGCTACAGGAGCTTGCACGCTTCAGCCGCGCGCCGCTGGTGATCGGCGTCATATCGAGCCCGAAGGAAAACCCGAAAATCCCGCAATGGGAGATGTTTCTCTCGGGCGGCGCGGCGGCGATGAATCTGGTTCATGCGGCCAATGCGCTCGGTTATTCGACCAACTGGATCACCAACTGGTATTCCGACGTGGAGGAGGGCCGTGCGATCCTAGGGCTCGCGCCACACGAACGCGTCATCGGCTTCGTTCATATCGGAACGTATTCGGGAAACGTGCCGGACCGTTCGCGGCCTGATCCGGCAAAGCTGGCTTCCGACTATTCGGGGCCGTGGAAGGGCTAGGGCGATGTTTTTCGAACCGGCGAAGGGGCATGGCCTGCCGCACGATCCGTTCAAGGCGATCGTGGCGCCGCGCCCGATCGGCTGGATCTCGACGCAGGGCAAAGACGGCTCGCTGAACCTGTCGCCTTATTCCTACTTCAACGCCTTCTCGACCCATCCGCATCTCGTCTGGTTCGCGTCCGGTGAAGGCAGCGGCGACAGCGAGACCTTCGCGCAGGAGACGGGCGAATTCGTCGTGAACATTGTCGGGCGCAGCTTCTTCGACAAGATGGTGGCGACGTCGGTAAACGCGCCGCGCGGCGTCAGCGAATTCGATTATGCCGGCCTGGAGATGGAGCCGTCTCGCCTGAAGCCGCCGCGCGTCAAAGGTGTGCCGGCGGCGCTGGAATGCAAATTGACCGAGGTCTTCCGCCCGAAAGGGCGGGATGGAAAACCGTCCGGCGCGACAGTCGTCGCCGGCGAGGCGATCGGCGTCTACATCGACGACGCGATGCTGACAGACGGGCTCTTCGACATCGTCAAGGCAGGCAATGTCGCACGCCTTGGCTACATGGACTACACGCACGTCGCCGAGATTTACGCGAAGCGCCGACCGCGGTGGAAAGCCGACTGAGATTATCCTCAAAGTTTGTTCCAGCGACTGAATTGGCCTGCGCCACATCTGAAAGGCGATTGCAAACGTTTTAATTCAGGCGCATTTGTTCGAGCCGGCAAACGCGGGAGGAGAGCGTGGAGGAAACGGCGCTGGTGCTCGCCGGCTCGCGGCAGCTCGCATTCGAGCCGCTGACGCACGCGCCGCTGGAACCCGGCGAAGTGCGGATACGCACGCTGTTCTCCGGAATCAGCGCCGGCACCGAGCTTTCGCAGTACCGCGGCACAAGCCCGTTCATGAACCGGCAGTGGGATGCGGAACTGAGACTGTTCCGCGAAGGCGAGGCGAGCTGGCAATACCCCGTCCGTAATCTGGGCTACGAGGAAGCAGGCGTCGTCACCGAGATCGGCGGCGGCGTGATCGCGGTGAAGACCGGGCAATATGTGTTCGGCACCTGGGGGCATCGCACCAGCCATGTGATGCGAGAGGCGGATGCGGCAGCGCGGCTGATCCCGGAGGGCGCCGACCGGCGGATCGGTATCTTCTCGCACATCGGCGCGGTGGCGCTGAATGGCGTCCATGACGCGAAGATCCGAATCGGCGATCTCGTGGTCGTGTTCGGGCTGGGTGTGCCAGGGCAGATTGTGATGCAGGCGGCGCGCGCGTCGGGCGCGACTGTCATTGGTGTCGATCCAGCCGCGTCGCGCCGCGACATGGCGCTAAACCTCGGCGCGGATCGCGTAATCGATCCCATGGCTGGTCCGATCGGCGAGACGATCAAACGCGAGACGGGCGGACGCGGCGCGGATATCTGCATCGAGGTCTCCGGCGCGCCGGCGGCATTGATGGAGGCGATGCGCACGGTGGCTTATGCGAGCCGCGTCGTGGCGATGGGTTTTTTCCAGGGCGAGGCGCGCGGATTGCTGCTCGGCGACGAGTTCCACCATAACCGCATCGAGCTGATCTCCAGCCAGATCTCCGGCGTCGCGCCTGAAGCAAGCCACCGCTGGTCAAAACTGCGGCTTTGGCAGACGGCGGTCCGGCTGCAGCATGAAGGCCGGCTGAATCTTCTGCCGCTGATCACCGACACCGTGCCATATCGCGACGCGCCCGCACTCTTCGACCGGTTGGACAAGGGTGAACCCGGCATCCTGCAATCCGTGCTGTCGTTCGAGGGCCTTTGATGGCAAGGCTGAAGGTCGCGCTGCTCGGCTGCGGCAATATCGGCGTTCGCCACGCCGCGGCCGCACGCGAACTGCAGCACGAGCTCGATCTTGTTGCGTGCTGCGGACGCGAGCCAGGCAAGACCGCTGCGTTCGCGAAAACGATCGAGGCCGCACCCTTCACCGATTTTGCCGAGATGCTGGCGGTGGCGAAGCCCGACTTGCTCATTGTTGCGCTTCCACCGTTTGCTCACGATGGCCAGGTGGAAGCGGCGGCGCGTGCAGGCGTGCATGTGCTGGTGGAAAAACCGATTGCGCTGAGCAACGAACGAGCTCGCGCCATGGTAGAGACCGTGCGTGCTGCCGGCGTGATTGGCGCATGCGGCTTCATGTACCGGTTCGGTGCGGCTGTCGGACGCTGGGAAAGCTTGATGGCGGCGGGACAGACCGGCCGCATCGGCCATTTCTCCGGCAACTTTCATTCGAACGCTCTGCACGCGCCGTGGTGGCGGTCGCGCGAAAAATCCGGCGGGCAGATGGTGGAGCAATTGATCCACATCGTCGATCTGGCCCGGCATTTTCTGGGCATGCCGCAGACAGCGTACGCGCGGGCCGCAAACCTCTTTCACCGTGACGTGCCGGGTTACGATTCCGAAGATCAGAGCGCGATCGTGCTGGGATATGACGACGGACGGATCGCGGTTCTGCATGCGAGCAATTCGGTCGTGCGCGGCCGCTGGGCAAAGTCTTGGCAGATTATCACAGAGCGTCGCACCGCGATATTCACCGACTGGAACCGCGCGGAGATTTTCACCACGGTTGGCGAGCCTGGCAGTGAAACAATCGACGAGGCGCGCGATGTCTTTGTCGCGCAGCTTGAAAATGTCGCGGCGGCCATTCGCGGTGCCGCTCCGGTGAAGGTGCCGCTGGAAGAGGGGGCAAAAACGCTGGAAATCGTGCTCGCGGCCCGTCGCTCAGCCGACGAAAGACGGGAGATCCGGCTGTGAGCGGTGCGTCAGCGCTTCACATCCGGCCGCGAGACCGGTCGCACCTTTGGTGCAGGCGGCAGCAGGTCGCGGATGTCTGCAAACGGAAACACCGGCTCGAAGCGGTAGGCCTCGGCAAAGGAGTTCTCCGGCGCGTTGCATTGACCCGCACGAAAGGCATTCTGCGCGGACATGCTGGTGACAAACCGCTCCGGATTCTGCGAGACGTGTTTGCGGATCGCGTCAGCCTTGATGTCGATCACTTTGCTGATGTCGACATAGTGGCTCGGCGCGAACGCCGTGCCGCCGAGCGTATCGGCATGCAGCACGGGCACGCTGAACGAGGACGCGATGCGCGCCGCGTCGGACAGCGCTCGATGGTCGCCGTGGTAGTCGTTCGGCGCGTGCGTGATGACGAGGTCGGCACCTGTGTCGGCGATGAGTTTCTTGATTGCGGCAATCAGCGCCGCGTCGGCGACGAGCGCGCCATCTGGAAAGTCGAGGAAGACCGGCTCGACGTCGAGCAGCGCGGCGGCCGCGATCGCTTCGGTCCGACGCTTGCGTGCCAGCGTTTTGGGATTGGTGGTGCCGCCCTTGGCGCCATCGGTGGCGATCGCGAAATGCAGCCCGGCGCCGGACTGCTTCCAGAGCGCGAGCGCGCCGAACATGAAGATCTCGATGTCGTCTGGATGCGCGCCGAGCGCCAATATTCTCATCTTTTTCTCCGGTGGCCGCTGTGACGAACGGAATCCTGGTCGCGCTTTTCGCCTATGCGACCTTTTCATTTGGCGACGCCGCCGTAAAGGCGCTGAGCGGCCAGCTGTCGATCTTTGAAATAGGTGTGTTCAGCACATTCTTCGCCGGCATCGCCTTGTTCTTTATGAAGCCGAAGCACGAGCGCTGGCGCGATTTCTGGCGCATGAAGCGGCCCTGGGCGGTGCATGCGCGCGCCTTCTCCGGCGTGTTTGCCGGCATATTCGGCGTCACGGCCTTCACCACCATTCCCTTTGCGGAAGCCTATGCGCTGATCTTCCTTGCGCCATTTTTCACCACGTTGATGTCCATCCTTTTCCTCAAGGAGAAGGTCGGCATCTGGCGCTGGTCCGCGATCGTCGCGGGGTTCTGTGGCGTGATGCTGGTGGTGCGGCCGGGTTTTCGCGAACTCGAGCTTGGCCACCTGGCGGCGGTGATCGTCGCGGTGCTTGCGGCAACGACCGTTATTCTGCTGCGCTCGCTTGCCGGGCAGGAGAAACAAACCTCGATCCTCGGCGTGATGATCGGTTACGGACTCCTGTTCAACGTTGTCGCGGCGGCGGCGACGTCCTTTGCCGTTCCGACGCTGCCGCAGTTCGGCTGGCTGGCGCTAGCGGGCTTGCTTGCCGCCGGGGGACAGTACTTCCTGATGATGGCGACACGGCTGGCGCCCGCCAATCAGGTCGCGCCGACGCAATATTCGCAGATCGTCTGGGCAGTCCTGATCGGGACGGTGTTTTTCGCCGAATATCCCGACTGGATCGCCATCCTCGGCCTTGCCGTCGTCGCGGCGTCGGGGCTGCTCACCGTATTGAGGGAGCGGGTACGCGCCACCAAGGCGGTGCCTGGCGAAAAAGACCGGCTCTGACGGCATGGTAAAAATTCGATTCAATCTTTCTTGGTAATTTTGCGTTCATAAATCTCTCTCCGGTGGCGACCCCCTCAGCCTTCGGATCTGTTTTTGTGTTTGCGTACAGGTCTCAAAGCATGCGGTCGCCGCGCGTCGTCGCCATTTTTGTTGCGTGTCTCTTTCTGTTCGGCTGCACGTCGCGCTCAGGCGTCGACGATCTCATGCCGCGTCCGTCGAGCGAGATAACGAGTTCGATAACGCCGTCCGTTGCGGTGGGTGAGATGGCCGGTGAGCCGATCGTCGGGCTTGCTGAGGAGCAGACAGAGCAAATCGAGGCTGACGCCGGCGCGCCGGAGGTCGAAACCGCGGCCTTGATCCCGTCGGCGAGGCCGACAGCGGCGGCGCGCGCGCTGGACCGCAGCGTGGTGCATCCACGGAAATTCCGCGATGCGAAGCCGATCAACTTCGGTCGCAACTATTCGCCGAAAAATCTTCCCGTGCATGGCGTCGATGTCTCGCGCTGGCAGGGCGATATCGACTGGGCGAAGCTCAAGTCGCAGGGTGCGAACTTCGTCTACATCAAGGCGACCGATGGCGGCGATCATCTCGACCCGATGTTCAAGAAGAACTGGCGCAACGCGCACCAGGCCGGCCTGAAGCGCGGCGCCTACCACTTCTTCTATTGGTGCCGGGCGGCAAGCTCTCAGGCTGACTGGTTTATTCGCAACGTGCCAAAAGTGGAAGGCGCGCTGCCGCCGGTCATCGACGTCGAGTGGAATCATCTGTCTAACTGCAAGAAGCGTCCGTCGCCCGCAAAGGTGCGCGAGAAGATGCAGGTCTTCATGGACAGGCTCGAGGCCCATTACGGCCAGCGCCCGGTCATCTACACCGCACCCGACTTCTATCGGGACAATCTGAAGGGAGCCTTCCAGAACCATCCGTTCTGGCTACGTGCCGTCGCGCAGCATCCGTCCAAAGTTTATCCGGGCCGAAAATGGGTGTTCTGGCAGTATTCCGGCTCAGGCCTTTCTCATGGTGTGGACGGCAGGATCGACCTCAACGCCTTCCACGGCAGCGAAGCAGACTGGCGGCGCTGGCTGAGTGGCGCGACATTCGTGGCGTCGAACTGATCTGATTGCCGTCGCAAGGATGCCTTGGCCGGTCGTTCTGGCCGCCGACGTCAGATAATGCCGTGCTTCCTGAGAAGCGCCTGTTCATCACCTGATACCCAGCCGAAAACTTTCGGTGCGCTGTCCAGCTTCTGGACGAGGTAGTGGACATCAAAATCGATCGCGATGTCCGGCTTGTCCTTGCGGGCATAAGTCGCCGTCCACGCGACATGGGCGACGCAATGATGGTCGTCCATCGGGGAGAGGCGGACATCGCGTATCCGCATTTCCTTTGTCCCGATCGCCCGGTAATGTTCATAGCCCTGCTTCATGGTCTGTCTGAGCTGATCGTCGTTCTTTCCGGTCATCACGCCGGCGGGTGTGGCTGCGATGAACTCGGGGGCATACAGCGCTGCGACTTCATCCATATCCATGTCGCCGGCGAGGGATCGGTTGAAGAAACGCTCGTAACGTTCAAAAAGCGCCCTGACGCTGCTTTCCATCATTGTCTCTCCGCGTCCGGCGCAACGCTCGTTGCGTCGAACTGAGCTAGTCGCTGCCCGGCCGTACAGTCTCGACAGAAAGAGCGCCGGCGGGCAGGGGTTTCAACAGGTCCGTTTCCGGTCGTGTCAGGTGGAGCCAGTGCGACCAGTCGAGCGGCTGGAGCACGACCACCTGTCGATCATGATAAGGCTTGATGTCGGGTCCTGGTTCCGTGGTCAGCATGGTGAAAGCCGGCGGCTGGTTGCCTGCACCCTCACGCCACAAGCCGGCGATCGCCATCATCGTGCCGCCGGCAAGCGAAAAGCGATGTTTCGCCTTGGGCGACTTCTTGCCGGTGAACTCGAAAAAAGCGGAAGCCGGAATCAGACAGCGTTTGCTCTCACCAAAACTGCGGCCTTCCGAACGGAAATTGAACACCGGCCCGCCTTTGCCTTTTGGCGGGAAGCCGAATGCCATCGGCGACAGCGCCACTTCCTCGCCTGTCAGCCGCATGACAGGTCCAAGATCCGAGATCCGGATGTCGTCCACCTGCGGCAGGTCGGCTTCCGACTGGTGCTCCGAAATCTTCAATGCAGCGAAGGTCATCGCCTTTCGGTAGTCGGCGAGCTTGATGTGCTGTTCGTAATTGTTGCACACGGCTATTTCGCCTTCTGCGGGTAGATCGTCTCGCCGCGCTTCAGCATCTCGACGAAAGCAGCGATGCGTTTCTTCCGGCCGACCTCGGTTTTCAGCGCATTGGTGCGGAAAGCGAGCGCAAAACGGTTCTGCGCGGTCAGCGTCGCAAGCATGGCCTTCGCCTTCGGTTCCGCATCGATCGCGGCTTGCAGATCGGCGGGCAACTGATTGTCCTTAATGCGGTAGGCCGCGGCCCAACGGCCGTCGGCCTTCGCGGCTTCGACCTCCTTCAACCCGTACTCGGTCATGCGGCCTTCCTTGATCAGCCGTGCGACATTGTCGACATTGATCTGGCTCCAGGTGCTTTTGCCGCGCCGCTTCGTGTAGCGCTGCAGGAAGCTCGTCTCATCGAAACCCTTGCGGATGGCGTCGATCCAGCCCCAGCACAAAACCGCATCGATCGCCTCGACCGGCGTGATCGATTTCAGGCCGGAGCCCTTCTTGTGTGTCTTGATCCAGACCTCGTCCTCCTTGGCGTGGTTCTTCGCCAGCCATTTGTAGAAAGCGTCCGCCGTCTTGAACTCGTGGACCTTCTTCGGATCGACCTTGACCGGCGGCATGGGGACTAGCCTCGTTCTTCTTCAATGTCAGACTAACGCGGCCGAATAATCAGGCAGCGCCCGCCGCTTTTGCGCGCTCGAGCAGCCGTTCGGCCAGGCGCAGATGCGGCCGGTCGTACATCTTCCCGTCGATGCCGATAACACCCGGATTGCCGGCTTCGGCAAAGGTTCTGACGATGAGGCGTGAGCGCTCGATTGCCTCGGGCGAGGGGGTGAATACGGCGTTGATGACAGGCACCTGCGCAGGATGGATGGCCATCTTGGCAGTGAAGCCATCACGCTCGGCCTCCTCGCACTCAAGCTTCAGCGCGGCCTCGTCCCGGAAGTTCGTGAATACCGTATCGACGGCGGCGATGCCCGCCGACGATGCCGCGAGGATCGTCAGTGTCCGGGCGAGGCGGAAGACGTCCGTATAACGGCCGGCGGCATCGCGCGCGGCGCGCGCACCGATCGCGGCAGACAAGTCCTCGGCGCCCCACGTCATGCCGGCGAGCCGCGGGTCGGCGTGTGTGTAAGACTGAGCTGCCAGAACCGCCTGCGCCGTTTCGCTGACGATCGGGATGATGCGGATGCCGCCATCGTCGAGACCGTGAACGGCTTCATGTACGCGCAGCATCGCGGAGAGTTGACTGACATCGGCCGAGGAATTCGCTTTCGGCAGCATGATGCCGGCCGGCCGTGCGGCAACGACGCCTGCGAGGTCGCCATCGGTGAGGCCGGTCGAAAGATCATTCACCCGGACGTAGAATCTCGATTGTGCCCCGTCGCGATGGGCGATGATGAAATCGGCCGCGGTCTTGCGGGCAGCCACCTTGTTTTCGGATGAAACAGAATCTTCGAGGTCGAGAATGAGAATGTCTGCGCCAGCCTCGAGGCCTTTGGCGAGTTTCCGTTCAGAGTCGCCGGGGACGAAAAGCAGAGAACGCAAATCAGGCAGCCTTCTTACGGATCATCGCCTGCCGCGTCGTTTTCGCGACGAGTGCATTATCCTGGTTGAATGCCCGGTGCTCGAACTCGACAATGCCGCGGTCCGGCTTGGATTTCGATTCCCGGATCGATTTCACTTCCGTCTCGACGCGGATCGTATCGCCGTGGAAGACCGGATGCGGGAAAGCCGTATCGGTCATGCCGAGATTGGCGACCGTGGTGCCGAGAGTCGTGTCATGTACCGAGATGCCGATCATCAGGCCGAGCGTGAACAGCGAATTGACCAGGGGTTTGCCCCATTCGGTCTTGGCCGCAAAATCGAAATCGATGTGGAGCGGCTGCGGGTTCAGCGTCATCACGGAAAAGAGCATGTTGTCGCTCTCGGTGACGGTTTTCCTGAGCTGGTGCTGGAAAACCCGGCCAACCTCGAATTCCTCCAGATAAAGACCCGGCATCGCGTTCCTCCTGCGGAAACGGTGATATGCGGGCAGGAGGCGACCCGCAAGCCGTTAAGAAACATGGTGAACCCTTCGTAAACCAATTGCCGCCTAAGGTTCCGACACTCGAATCTCTAGGAAGTTCACAGGTTTAGATGGTCGTCAGCCATTTCCTGAAATGGGTTCACACCGCGAAAGTGTCGGAGCGGGTCGCCGCCGCTGCCGCCCTGTCGCGTGCTTACATCGACCGCGATCTCCCCTTCGAGGATCGTTGTGCAGCGGAAGCGGCACTTACCCTCCTGCTTGACGATCCCTCGGCAAAAGTCAGGCAGGCACTGGCCGAAACGCTGGCCATGAGCCAGCACGCGCCGGTCCAGATCATCAACGCGCTGGCCGGCGACCAGCCGGAAGTTGCCGAGTTCGTGATCGCGCTGTCGCCGCTGCTGACCGACGCGGACCTGATCGACCGCGTTGCCGGCGGAAACATCGCAACACAGAAGCTGATCGCTGCGCGCCTCATCGTGTCCATGTCGCTTTCTGCGGCTCTTGCCGAAGTCGGAGAGGCAGACGCTTGCTTGGCGCTGCTGGCCAATGAAGGTGCCGATATCGCATCGCTATCGTTCAGACGGATGGCAGAGCGGCTTGGCCACATCG